>ERZ1023423.30-NODE-30-length-38482-cov-71.026700_pt1 | contig 38482 bp, 38 predicted proteins | sample MGYA00380513_ERZ1023423 | MGnify/ENA primary metagenome ERZ1023423 (study PRJEB33173, sample SAMEA4830333) | metagenome | study: EMG produced TPA metagenomics assembly of the PRJEB25223 data set...
AGCGCCGATGGTAGTCGGGCTTACGTCCCGCTAGAGTAGGACGTTGCCAGGCAAAACGAGAGACCGTAAGGTCTCTTTTTTTATGCGAAAAAATAAAGATATAGAAAATTATCAAGAGCCATAGCTATAGAGGAGAACTATTCTCTGCGAAGAGAAAGCGTTTGAAGCTGATGAATTAAGGAAAGAACGCCACGAGTTTAGTCGGGCTAAACGAGTCAGAGAGAGACGCAAATGAAGAAAGATGCGAGCGCTTGTCTCGAAGCAGAGGAAGGGCCTTAGCGCTGATGGTAGCCGGCTTACGTTCTAAAGTAAAATAAGTATTTTTAATACTTAATTTTACTTACTTAATGGCCAAAGCCATTAAGAACCAATTGCCAGGCAAATAAATCGTATGGATGCGATGAGTCGAATCGAGACCGTAAGGTCTTTTTTTGCGGAAATAAAGAGATTTAAAAGAGTAAAGATCAATTATTTCAAAGAAAGAACGAGCATAAATTTTTCTAGTATTAGTGAAGTATTAGAGAAATTTATGCTTTTTTAATACACTAGTAGTAAATGAGTAAATTTTTGAGGAGCATTAATATGATTATAAGAGCTTTAGAGGAAACGGATTTACCTTTCGTACATCATTTAAATAATGAATATTCAATTATGTCATATTGGTTTGAAGAACCTTATCAATCACTTAGTGAATTAGAAAATCTTTATAAAAAGCATATTTTAGATGAATCTGAGCGACGATTTATCATTGAAGAAGATGAGGTATCTATCGGTGTAGTAGAGTTATTAGAAATCAATTTTATACATCGTACTTGTGAAGTTTTAATTATTATAGATCCTCAATTTGCGAATCGTGGTTATGCTAAAAAAGCTTTCAAAATGGCAATTGATTATGCATTTTTAGTATTAAATATGAATAAAGTATATTTATATGTAGACATTAAAAATGAAAAAGCTGTTCACATTTATAAAAGTAATAATTTCGAGATTGAAGGTACATTAAAGGAACATTTCTATACACGTGGAGAGTATAGAGATTGTTATGTGATGGGATTATTAAAGAGAAATTGGGTTAATCAACATGACGATGATTTATCTCATATTAGGTAGAAGTGTTGCATTGGGAGAATAGAAAAGAGTGGATAAGATGGAAAAACCTATAACAAATAAACTTGAAGAGTTAATTGATAATAAAGTTATTTCAATGCATGTTCCAGGACATAAGAACATGACTATAGGAAATTTAAATCAACTAAAAATTAATATGGATATGACAGAAATCACGGGACTTGATGATATGCATCAACCAGAAGATATCATTTTAGAAAGTATGTCTCATTTTAAAAAACACAATGATTATGATGCATTTTTGCTTATTAATGGGACTACTTCAGGGATACTCTCTGTGATACAGGCATTTTCAGAGGAAAAGGGACGATATCTTATTAGTAGAAATGTTCATAAATCAGTTTTCCATGGTTTAGACTTAGCAAAAGCACAAGCACAAGCTACTTTTACAGCTATGCATCAAAGTAACCTAACATGTCAATATGTAGAACCAATACTAGAAGATGTGATTGAGGATTATAAGCTAGGTATTTGTACATATCCGAATTATTACGGAGAAACATTTAATATTGGAAATTTCATTAATAAATTACATGATAATGGCATTCCAGTATTAGTAGATGAAGCGCATGGCGCACATTTTGATCTCGAAGGTTTTCCGATTTCGTCTATGAATTATGGTGCGGATTATGTGGTTCAGTCTTATCATAAAACGTTACCAGCTTTAACCATGGGCTCAGTTTTATTTATACATAAAGATGCGCCTTTACGTTCACAAGTAATAGAGTATTTATCTTATTTTCAAACTTCAAGTCCTTCATATTTAGTTATGTCAAGTTTGGAATATGCTCAAGAATTCTATAATGAATTTAAAAGTGAGTTATTCTTTGAAAAGAGAAAACATTTTATAAAAGTATTAAAAAAGAAAGGATTCAACATTGGTGAACCCGACGATGCTGTTAAATTAGTCGTTAGTTATGATGGTTTTGAAGGGTATGATATACAACGTTGGTTCGAAGATCATAATATTTTTGTTGAATTAGTTGATGAGCATCAAATTTTGCTAGTATTACCACTTTGGCATGAAAATGACGTATTTCCGTTTGAATTATTAATTAAAACAATAAATGAAATGGAGATTCCTGAACGAGCTGAACATGCTCCTAAAAAAATGAATTTGATGCTAGCATCGAGTGAGTATAGGGCAGTTCATTTTCCAAAAGTAAAAGAGATAGCAATTCATCAAGCGGAAGGTGAAGTTTTAGCACAGCATATTGTGCCATATCCTCCTGGAATACCAGTAATGTTTAGAGGAGAAGTTATCACGACACATATGATAAAATTATTACAACATTATTCAAACCTCGGAATAAAAGTTGAAGGTTTGAAAGATCAAAATATTTTAGTTAAGGATGAATAAAATGTCAGCTTTTATAACGTTTGAAGGGCCTGAAGGAGCAGGAAAAACCTCTGTAATATCGAAAGTAAGTCAAAAATTAGCTACAGATATGGATGTTATTACAACTCGTGAACCTGGTGGAGTTCCTACAGGAGAAGAAATACGTAGAGTTGTATTAGAGGGAAATAACATGGATATTCGTACTGAGGCGATGTTGTTTGCAGCCTCAAGACGTGAGCACCTTGTTGAAAAAGTTATCCCGGCATTAAAAAAAGATAAAATTGTACTATGTGATAGATATATTGATAGTTCTTTAGCTTATCAAGGATATGCAAGGGGTATAGGTATTGAAGAAGTGAAAACTTTAAATGAATTTGCAATAAATGGATTGTATCCTGACTTAACTATTTATTTAGATGTAAGTGCTGAAGTAGGACATCAACGTATCCTTAAAAATCAACGTAATCAAAACCGTTTAGATCAGGAAGATAAGGCGTTTCATGAGAAAGTGATTGAAGGTTATCAGAGAGTCATCGATAGCGATCCTGAACGTTTTGTTAAAGTAAATGCGGATCAGGATTTGGAAAATGTTGTTGAGGAAGCTTACCAATCTATCATCAAATATTTAAAAAATATGTGATATAATATTAATAAGAGGTGTTATAAAATGAAGATGATTATAGCGATCGTCCAAGATCAAGATAGTCAAGAACTTTCAGACCAACTCGTAAAAAATAATTTTAGAGCAACTAAATTGGCTACTACAGGCGGATTTTTAAGAGCCGGTAATACTACATTCTTATGTGGTGTTAATGATGAACGTGTTGAAGAACTATTAACGGTTATTGATAACACTTGTGGTAATAGAGAACAACTTGTTTCTCCAATTACTCCAATGGGTGGTAGTGCTGATTCATATATTCCATATCCAGTTGAAGTTGAAGTAGGTGGAGCAACAGTATTTGTTATGCCAATCGAGGCCTTTCACCAATTTTAAATAGAAATAAATGGTCGTTAAATCAAGTGTATGTAAGTTGAAGAGTTGATTAATAGCGACTGTACTGGAATCAATTCAGTTATGAAATAGTAATTATTTTAATTACAATGTTGGGCTGCTTTGAAATGTAGCTTAGGATTGAGGTCATATTCATTCAAAACATGGTTTATCCTTTGAGTTATAGCATTGAAATTCGTTATTATATGAATTAATGTAAAGGATTACTGTTCGCATTGTTAAATTTGATTGGAGTAAGATGTCTACAATCTCAAGCTAATTTTTGAGTAGTCTTTTTTTATATAAGAAATTAAGAAGGAGTCGTCAATCATGGATGAACAACAACAGTTAGCTCATGCATATCATTCGAATAAGTTATCACACGCTTATTTATTTGAGGGTGACGATGCTCAAACTATGAAACATGTAGCTATTAACTTTGCTAAGTTGATTTTGTGTGCAGAGGATAGCCAGTGCGAACTGAAAGTTGATACATTTAATCATCCTGATTTTATGTATGTTTCTTCTGATGAGAACACGATTAAGAAAGAACAAATAGAAAGACTCGTACACTATATGAATCAATTGCCGATTGAAGGACGCTATAAAGTGTATATTATCGAAGATTTTGAAAAATTAACTGTTCAAGGTGAAAATAGTATACTAAAATTTTTAGAAGAACCACCAGAGAATACAATCGCGATTTTATTATCGACTAAACCAGAACAAATCTTGGATACGATACATTCTAGGTGTCAACATGTTTATTTTAAGCCAATTGATAGAAAACAGTTTATTGAGCGATTGGTTGAAGCATCACTAACTAAACCTGTTGCTGAAATGATAAGTACATACACAACTCAAGTTGAGACAGCAATAGCATTGAATGAAGAATATGATTTAACTGCTTTAAGAAAGTCAGTTATTCGTTGGTGTGAACTTATTTTATCTAATAAACCAATGGCGATGATTGGTATTATTGATTTGCTTAAACAGGCTAAGAATCGCAAATTACAATTGTTAACATTAGCAGCAGTAAATGGTTTTTTTGAAGACATGATGCATGCAAAAGTAAATATAGATAATCATTTTATATATAGTGATTTGAGTGTGGAAATGAAAAAATACGCGGAAAGTTTAACGTTTAATCAAATGACTCTGATGTATGACCAACTGACCGAAGCTCATAAGAAATTAAATCAAAACGTTAATCCAACACTCGTATTTGAACAAATAGTAATAAGAGGTGTGAGATGAGATGCCAAATGTTGTAGGTGTTCAGTTTCAAAAAGCAGGGAAATTGGAATATTATGCGCCTAACCAACTAAATGTGAACGTTGGCGATTGGGTGGTCGTTGAGTCTAAACGAGGCATTGAAATAGGTATTGTAAAATTCCCGCCGAAAGATGTCGCTAATGAAGATGTCACTTTACCTTTAAAGGAAATTATTCGAGTAGTCAATGAAGAAGATGAAGAACAATATTATAATAATGAGCGCGACGCAAAACAGGCTTTAGAACTTTGTAAGAGAGTGGTAAAGGAACAAAATTTGGATATGCGTTTAGTAAATTGTGAATACACACTAGATAAGTCGAAGGTTATTTTCAATTTTACTGCTGATGACCGTATTGATTTTCGAAAATTAGTTAAGGTATTGGCACAAAATTTAAAAACAAGAATTGAATTACGACAAATTGGCGTAAGAGATGAAGCGAAGTTATTAGGCGGTATTGGGCCATGCGGTCGTTCGCTTTGTTGTTCAACATTTTTAGGTGACTTTGAACCTGTATCTATTAAAATGGCTAAGGATCAAAACCTATCATTGAATCCAACTAAAATTTCAGGAGCATGTGGGCGGTTAATGTGTTGTTTGAAATATGAAAATGATTATTACGAAGAAGCAAGAGCACAGTTGCCCGATGTTGGTGAGTTAGTTCAAACTCCTGATGGAAGTGGAAAAGTTATAGGTTTAAATATTTTAGATATTTCAATGCAAGTAAAAATAGAAGGACTTGAACAACCATTAGAGTACAAAATGGAAGAAATTGAAGCGTTTAACTAAGGAGGTTTAGCGACCTTTGAATAGAAATGAATTATTCGAGAGATTAATGCGACTTGAACGAAATGTAGGACAATTAACGAACGATATGACTGAACTCAAAGATTTAGCTGTTGAACTTGTTGAAGAGAATGTGGCGTTGCAAGTTGAAAATGATAATCTAAAAAGATTGATGGAGAAAGACGAGCAGTCAGAATCTAACAATGAAGAAAGAAGTCATTCAAAGCACGTTAAAACGCCTTCTCCAAGTAAAGATAATTTAGCTATGTTATATCGAGAAGGATTTCATATATGTAAAGGCGAATTGTTTGGAAAACACAGACACGGAGAAGATTGCCTACTGTGTTTAAATGTATTAAGTGATTAATGTTTTGAAAGGTCGATATGATTAAATTTAAGGGTGTATTATATGTATGAAAAGAAAATCATGCTATAATGACATCCTTTTTTTAGGAGTAAAAGTATGCTTAAAGAAAATGAGAGATTAGATTGTTTAATTAAAGAGGGGTATGAGATTATTCAAAATGATGATGTGTTTTCTTTTTCAACAGATGCACTGTTATTAGGACATTTGACTGAAGTTAGAAAGAACGATCGAATCATGGACTTATGTTCTGGAAACGGAGTTATACCTTTGCTATTAGCCGCAAAGTGCAATCAAAAGATAGAAGCCATTGAAATTCAAGACCAATTAGTAGAAATGGCTCGTCGCAGTTTTGTACACAATAGCTTAGATGAGAGACTTACAATGTATCTGATGGATTTGAACAATGTATATGACACCTTCAAACCTTCTCAATATACTTTAGTCACATGTAACCCACCTTATTTTAAAGTGAATCAACTGAATCAACATCAAAAAGAAGCGCATAAAATAGCACGTCATGAGGTAATGTGTGATTTCACTGATTGCGTTAAAGCTGCACGGCATTTGCTTAAGGAAGGTGGACGATTTATCGTCGTACATCGTGCGGATAGGCTTATGGATGTCTTAACTGAAATGAGAAATGGTAAAATTGAACCTAAGAAACTCACTTTTGTATACAGTAAAGCTAATAAATCAGCACAAACGATTGTAGTTGAGGGACGAAAAGGTGGGAAACAAGGACTAGATATACAGCAACCTTTTTATATTTACAATCAAGATGGTACATATAGTGATGAAATGAAAGGCATATATTATGGATAGACATTTTGTTTATATAGTTAAATGTATGGATGGCAGTTTGTATACTGGTTATGCGAAAGACGTGAATGCGCGTGTTGCAAAACATAATGAAGGTAAAGGTGCTAAATATACTAAAATAAGACGTCCGGTAGAGTTAGTTTATCAAGAAATGTATGGGACAAAATCTGAAGCGTTAAAAAGAGAGTATGAAATTAAAACATTTTCTAGAAAGAAAAAATTAAAAATGATTGAGGAGGGGTAACATGGCAACTTTATTTTTAGTAGGAACGCCTATAGGAAATCTAGCTGATATAACGTTTCGTGCGGTAGACACATTAAAAAATGTAGATATGATTGCATGCGAAGATACTAGAGTGACACGAAAGTTATGTAACCATTACGAGATTGAAACGCCTTTAAAATCGTACCATGAACATAACAAAGAACAACAAACAGAGTATTTAATTGAGCAACTCATTTCTGGTTTAAATATAGCTTTAGTTTCAGATGCGGGGTTACCGCTTATAAGTGATCCAGGATATGAGTTAGTTGTTGAAGCACGTAACCAGAATATAAATGTAGAAACAATCCCTGGACCTAATGCAGGTTTAACAGCACTAATGGCAAGTGGTCTTCCTTCTTTTACATATACATTTTTAGGCTTTTTACCTAGAAAAGAGAAAGAAAAATTAGATGTATTGCAAGAGAGAATGTATCAATATAGTACTTTGATTTTATATGAATCTCCACATCGTGTTACTGACACACTTAAAGCAATAGCTAAAGTTGATAATATGAGAAAAATAGCTATAGGCAGAGAACTGACTAAAAGATTTGAGCAACTTATGACTTTACCAGTTGAGCACATGCTAGAAATGATTCAAAGTGGTGACATTCCACTAAAAGGTGAATTTGTGATTCTAATTGAAGGCGCACGTCCTTTAGTCAATCACTCATGGTTTGAGGAATTGAGTATTAAAGAACATGTTGAATATTATATTGAAAGAGATCAATTAAAACCGAAGAAAGCAATTAAGTCAGTAGCGCTAGATCGTGGAATGAAAACTGGAGAAGTATACAATATATATCATGATGTAGAATAAAAATTATTAAGTTCTACATGTATTTAATTAGTGATGAATTCACGTGAAAGCCACCATAAAACACCGATTTTATGGTATTGTAGTAAAGATGATGACAATTCATTTTCAAATGATGAGAGAATGTGAAAGTTGATACATAGTAGTGCGCTACTTCATTGAAAAGAAAAATAAATTTAGATATCATTTATTATGTAATTAATGAGGAGGACCAGTGATGGCTAAAGATACATTTTATATAACTACCCCAATTTATTATCCAAGTGGGAACTTACACATCGGTCATGCATACTCTACTGTCGCAGGCGACGTTATTGCGCGCTATAAAAGAATGCAAGGGTATGATGTTCGTTATTTAACAGGTACAGATGAACATGGCCAAAAAATTCAAGAAAAAGCTCAAAAAGCTGGTAAAACTGAATTAGAATATTTAGATGAAATGATTGCCGGAATTAAAAGTTTATGGGATAAACTCGAAATTTCAAATGATGATTTTATTCGTACAACTGAAGAACGTCATAAGCAAGTTGTTGAAAAAGTGTTTGAACGCCTACTTAAACAAGGTGATATTTATTTAGGAGAATACGAAGGTTGGTATTCAGTTCCTGATGAAACTTATTATACAGAATCACAACTTGTTGACCCAGTTTATGAAAATGGGGAAATTGTAGGGGGTAAAAGTCCAGATTCCGGACATGAAGTTGAACTTGTTAAAGAAGAAAGTTATTTCTTTAATATTAATAAATATACAGATCGTTTATTAGAGTTTTATGATGAAAATCCAGATTTCATCCAACCTCCATCTAGAAAAAATGAAATGATTAATAACTTTATCAAACCTGGATTAGAAGATTTAGCTGTATCTCGTACATCATTTGACTGGGGAGTTCGTGTACCATCAAATCCTAAACATGTTGTATACGTTTGGATTGATGCGCTTGTAAACTATATTTCTTCTTTAGGCTATTTATCAGATGATGAAGAACTTTTCAATAAATATTGGCCTGCAGATATCCATTTAATGGCTAAGGAAATCGTACGTTTCCACTCTATTATTTGGCCGATATTATTAATGGCTTTAGACTTACCGCTACCTAAGAAAGTCTTCGCGCATGGTTGGATTTTAATGAAAGACGGTAAAATGAGTAAATCTAAAGGTAATGTTGTTGATCCTAATGTATTAATTGACCGCTATGGTCTAGATGCTACGCGTTATTACTTAATGCGTGAGTTACCATTTGGTTCAGATGGAGTATTCACTCCAGAAGCTTTCGTTGAACGCACGAATTATGATTTAGCGAATGACCTAGGTAACTTAGTTAATCGTACAATTTCAATGATTAATAAATATTTCCAAGGTGAGTTACCAGCATATCAAGGTCCTAAACATGAACTTGATGAAGATATGGAAGCGATGGCACTTGAAACAGTTAAAAACTTTAATGAAAATATGGAAAGTTTACAGTTCTCTATAGCATTATCAACGGTTTGGAAATTTATTAGCCGTACGAATAAATATATTGATGAAACTCAACCATGGGTATTAGCTAAAGATGAGGATCAACGTGACATGCTTGGTAATGTAATGGCACATCTAGTTGAGAACATTCGTTTTGCAGCTGTTTTACTGCAACCATTCTTAACACATGCACCAAGAGAGGTTTTCAAACAACTTAACATGAATGACCCTAAATTATCGCAATTAGAAAGTCTTGAGAGCTACGGTGCACTTACTGAACCAATCTTAGTTACTGAAAAGCCAGCACCTATTTTCCCAAGATTAGATACGGAAGCGGAAATAGCTTATATTAAAGAATCTATGCAACCACCTAAATCTGAAGAAAAAGAGGAAGTGCCAAGTAAAGAACAAATTGATATTAAAGACTTTGATAAAGTTGAAATTAAAGCTGCAACAATTACTGATGCTGAAAATGTTAAAAAATCAGATAAATTATTGAAAATTCAAATTGATTTAGACAACGAACAACGTCAAATCGTATCTGGAATAGCAAAATTCTATAAACCTGAAGATATTATTGGTAAAAAAGTTGCTGTAGTTACCAATTTAAAACCTGCTAAATTAATGGGACAAAAATCTGAAGGTATGATTTTATCAGCAGAGAAAGATGGGGTACTGACATTAGTAAGTTTACCAAGTGCAATTCCAAACGGTGCAGTCATTAAATAATATTGTTTAAAGATAGGAGAGATAATGATGTTAATCGATACACATGTACATTTAAATGATGAACAATATGATGAAGATTTAAATGAAGTGATATCTCGCGCGCAAGAAGCAGGCGTAGATAGAATGTTCGTAGTAGGATTTGATACACCTACTATAGAACGCACTATGGAACTCATAGATAAATATGAATTTATTTATGGAATTATCGGTTGGCATCCTGTCGATGCTATAGATTGTACAGAAGAACGATTAGAGTGGATTGAAAGCCTGTCTAAGCATCCTAAGATTATTGGTATCGGAGAAATGGGCTTAGACTATCATTGGGATAAATCTCCTGCTGATGTTCAAAAAGAAGTATTTAGAAAGCAAATTGCCCTAGCTAAACGTGTGAAATTACCTATAATTATTCACAATCGTGAAGCAACTCAAGACTGTGTTGACATTTTAATGGAGGAACATGCCGAAGAAGTCGGTGGCATCATGCACAGTTTTAGCGCTTCGCCTGAAATTGCGGATGTTGTCATAAACAAGTTGAATTTCTATGTTTCTCTTGGTGGTCCAGTTACTTTCAAAAATGCCAAACAGCCTAAAGAAGTGGCACAACATGTACCTATGGATCGTTTGTTATGTGAAACTGATGCACCATATTTATCTCCACATCCTTATAGAGGTAAACGAAATGAACCAGAACGTGTGACTTTAGTTGCACAACAAATTGCTGATTTACGAGATATGTCCTATGAGGAAGTTTGTCGACAAACGACTGAAAATGCAGAACGTTTATTTAAATTGAACTAATAATAATTATAGTGGGAAAGGTGTCCGACTTTGAAAGGATGAATATCATCACACTTTTAAAAGTATGAGACATCTTTCTCATTTTTTATAAATTTAAGAGTGCCGGTATAGTGATATTAAAGATTCAAGTAGCTCATGTTTTAATAATTAGAATTATTTATATAAAATAAAGTTAAATGTCATAGACTTGGAAGGTATAAATATGAAGATTAATGAATTTATCGTTGTAGAAGGTAGGGATGATACTGAACGTGTTAAAACTGCTGTAGAATGCGATACAATTGAAACGAATGGTAGTGCAATCAATCAGGATACACTAAATGTTATACGTCACGCTCAAGAAACTAGAGGTGTTATTGTACTGACTGACCCTGATTTCCCAGGTGATAAAATTCGGCATACAATACGTGATTATGTACCAGGTGTGAAACATGCTTACTTAGATAGAGAAAAAGCTAAAAACAAAAGAGGTAAAATTGGCATTGAGCATGCAAACGTTAAAGATATTCGTGAAGCTTTAATGCATGTGAGCTCTCCATTAGAAGAAGCAGAAGAAACTATTGATAAGAGTGTACTTATTGATTTAGGGCTTATTATTGGTAAGGATGCAAGACGTCGTAGAGAGATATTAGGACAAAAACTACATATTGGTCACTCAAATGGCAAACAATTGCTAAAAAAACTTAACGCATTTGGTTATACAGAACAAGATGTAAGAGAGGCATTACTTGATGATGAAAGAAGGGAGAAATAAATGGAACATAAAGATATAGCTACACCATCTCGTACGCGAGCTTTATTAGACCAATACGGTTTTAACTTTAAAAAAAGTTTGGGCCAAAACTTCTTAGTTGATGTAAATATAATTAATAAAATTATTGATGCGAGTCAAATAGATGATACTACGGGCGTAATTGAAGTTGGTCCTGGTATGGGATCATTGACTGAACAGCTTGCTAAAAATGCTAAAAAAGTGATGTCTTTTGAAATAGACCAAAGATTAATTCCAGTTCTTGAGGATACTCTTGCTCCATATGATAATGTGACAATTATTAATGAAGATATATTAAAAGCAAATATTAGTAAAGCAGTTCATACACACCTAAGTGATTGTGAAAAAATCATGGTTGTGGCAAATTTACCTTATTATATTACTACGCCTATATTATTAAATTTAATGCAACAAGATATACCTATAGATGGCTATGTGGTAATGATGCAAAAAGAAGTTGGTGAACGTCTTAATGCAACTGTAGGTACTAAAGCATATGGTTCACTTTCAATAGTTGCTCAATATTATACAGAGACAAGTAAAGTTCTGACAGTGCCTAAATCGGTGTTTATGCCACCTCCAAATGTTGATTCTATTGTAGTAAAACTGATGCAACGTGAAGAACCTTTAGTACAAGTTGATAATGAAGAAGCGTTTTTTAAATTAGCTAAAGCTGCATTTGCACAACGACGTAAAACAATTAATAATAACTACCAAAACTTTTTTAAAGATGGTAAAAAGCATAAAGCGTCAATATTAAATTGGTTGGAAAGTGCAGAAATTGATCCAAAACGACGTGGTGAAACGCTTACAATACAAGATTTTGCTAATTTATATGAGGAAAAGAAAAAATTCCCAGAATTAGAAAATTAATATGTTGACAAAGGTCATTTACCTTGATAAAATTTAAATTTTATTTGACGAAAACGCTCTGAATATGGTATTATGTAACTTGTAGCGAGGTGGGGCAATATGCCAAAATCAATTTTGGACATCAAAAATTCTATTGATTGTCATTTAGGAAATCGTATTGTACTTAAAGCCAATGGTGGACGCAAAAAGACAATTGAACGCTCAGGTGTTTTAAAAGAAACATATCCTTCAGTATTCATTGTCGAGTTAGATCAAGATAAACACAACTTTGAACGCGTATCTTATACATACACTGATGTGCTTACAGAGAACGTACAAGTTTCATTTGAAGAAGATAATCATCAAGAAGCAGTTGCACACTAATTATAAACACATAAGAGTGATTGATTACTCTAAACTTCACAGTTTTATATTATATTTATTAAGGTGAGTATTGGGCGAAAAGTTCAATACTCTTTTTTTGGTATAAGGTCCTCGTAAAGTTTGAGTCATAGTTACTCAGGACTTTTCAAATACGGCTCGTATAAAAATTTATATTTTAAAAAATCAAAAAACGTATATTATTACTTTTTAAAATGTATTTCATTAAGATTTTACGAAAAATTGAAGGTAATCTATCAAATATTTAAGACCTTTATGTTAAAATCATCTTATTAATAATTCGAAGAGAGGGCGGAAAAATGATATATGAAACGGCACCTGCCAAAATAAATTTTACGCTCGATACCCTTTTCAAAAGAGATGATGGTTATCATGAAATAGAAATGATTATGACTACGATTGATTTAAACGATCGATTATCTTTTCAAAAACGCAAAGATAAAAAGATTGTTGTAGATATTGAACATAATTATGTGCCTAATGATCACAAGAACCTTGCATATAGAGCGGCGCAATTGATGGTTGATACGTATAATATTAAAGAGGGCGTTACAATTACTATTGATAAAGATATACCAGTTTCGGCTGGATTAGCTGGTGGTTCTGCGGATGCGGCAGCAACGATGAGAGGTATGAATCGTTTGTTTGAGTTAGGTAAATCATTAGATGAATTATCGGCACTAGGTATACAAATTGGGACGGATATCCCGTTTTGTATTTATAATAAGACTGCAGTATGTACTGGTCGAGGTGAATGTGTGACATTTTTAGATAAACCACCTTCTGCATGGGTAGTTTTGGCTAAACCAGATTTAGGAATATCCTCTCCAGATGTATTTAAAGCACTAAACTTAAACGAAAAGCATGTTGTAAATAACGATATGTGCAAACAGGCTTTAAAAACAAACAATTACTATCAATTATGTGAGAGCTTATCTAACCGTTTAGAGCCTATTTCGATATCAATGCATCCAGAAATAAAAAAGCTGAAAGATAACATGTTACAATGCGGTGCTGATGGTGCATTAATGAGCGGGAGTGGTCCAACGGTATATGGTTTAGCTCAAAAAGAGCGACAAGCTAAAAACATTTATAATTCAGTTAACGGATGTTGCAACGAAGTATATTTAGTAAGATTATTAGGATAGAAGGGTTTGAAAAAATGAGATATAAAAGAAGCGAACGTATTGTGTTTATGACTCAATACCTTATGAATCATCCGAATAAATTAATACCCCTCACTTTTTTCGTTAAAAAATTTAAACAAGCGAAATCTTCTATAAGTGAAGATGTTCAAATCATTAAAAACACTTTTCAAAAAGAACAGTTGGGTACGGTTATTACAACTGCTGGTGCAAGTGGTGGTGTGACTTATAAACCAATGATGAGTAAGGCTGAAGCGACTGAGGTTGTTAACGAAGTCATTACGCATTTACAAGAAAAAGAACGATTGTTGCCTGGAGGCTATTTATTCTTATCAGATTTAGTTGGCAACCCTACTTTATTGAATAAAGTAGGTAAGTTGATTGCAAGTATTTATATGGAAGAGCAACTAGATGCTGTCGTGACAATTGCCACTAAAGGTATATCGCTTGCTAATGCAGTAGCAAACGTATTAAATTTACCTGTAGTGGTTATTAGAAAAGACAATAAGGTAACTGAAGGTTCTACTGTTTCCATTAACTATGTTTCTGGATCATCAAGAAAGATAGAAACTATGGTGTTATCAAAACGTACTTTAGCTGAGAATTCCAATGTCCTCGTAGTAGACGATTTTATGAGAGCTGGAGGCTCTATAAATGGAGTTATGAATTTAATGAACGAGTTTAAAGCTCACGTAAAAGGGGTATCAGTACTTGTAGAATCAAAAGAAGTTAAACAAAGATTGATTGAAGATTATACTTCCTTAGTCAGATTATCAGATGTCGATGAATATAATCAGGAATTTAAAGTAGAGCCAGGCAACAGCTTGTCTAAATTTTCTTAGAAAAGGAGCATTTATACAACATGAAAACAGTAAACACAAACAAAGCACCAGAAGCATTAGGACCATATTCACATGCTACAGTAGTTAATGACTTAGTCTTTACATCAGGTCAAATTCCATTAACACTTGATGGAAATATCGTTAGCGATGATGTACAAGAACAAACGAAGCAAGTTTTAGAAAATTTAACTGTAGTACTTCAAGAAGCTGGTTCTGATTTAGATTCAGTTGTGAAAGCAACAATTTTTATTTCTGATATGAATAATTTCCAAAAAATTAATGAAATCTATGGAGATTATTTCGGCAAATATCAACCTGCACGTAGCTGTGTTGAGGTAGCACGTTTACCTAAAGACGTGAAGGTGGAAATTGAATTGATAGGTAAAGTTAAGGAATAATAATTTTCTTTTAAAAAATATTGTCAAGCTTCTAATTAATATAAAGATATACTAGGGGGGCTCACTACATGAAAGTGACAGATGTAAGACTTAGAAAAATACAAACTGATGGCAGAATGAAAGCTCTTGTTTCCATTACACTTGATGAAGCATTTGTAATCCATGACTTACGTGTAATTGAAGGAAACTCAGGTTTATTCGTTGCTATGCCAAGTAAACGTACACCAGATGGTGAATTCCGCGACATTGCGCATCCAATCAACTCTGATATGCGTCAAGAAATTCAAGATGCTGTAATGAAAGTATATGATGAAACTGATGAAGTCATTCCGGATAAAAATGCGACTTCAGACAATGAAGAATCAGACGAAGCTTAATTAAAAAATATAAAATTAAAGTATAAAAAATGGTCAACGTTTCAAATGTCGGAGCGTTGACCATTTTTTATGACAACAACTCATTGTCGCCCGATATTTACATAATTTAAGTTGTTTATAAAAAATTAACGATTAGTTAACAAAAACTTTTAAAAGTTGAAAGTCTATTAGTTGTTAAATTATAATAATTATGAAGTGTAAATTTTAATGGAGGGTTAGCATTCATGCAAAGACATGCGATTATTTTGGCAGCAGGTAAAGGCACAAGAATGAAATCTAAAAAATATAAAGTGCTTCATGAAGTTGCTGGCAAGTCAATGATTGAACATGTTCTCAACAATGTTAAACAATCTGGAGTTAATCAAATTGTAACTATCGTTGGACACGGCGCAGAAAGTGTCAAAGAAACTTTAGGCGATCAATCATTATACAGTTTTCAAGAGGAACAACTTGGAACAGCACATGCTGTAAAGATGGCATATGAACATTTGGAAGATAAAGAGGGGACAACTTTAGTTGTGTGTGGTGATACGCCGTTAATCACATCTAAGACGTTAGAATCACTTATCGACCAACACGAAAGTACAGAAGCACAAGTAACTGTATTATCTGCATCAACTCAACAACCGTACGGATATGGTCGAATTGTAAGAGATTCCAACCATCAATTAGAACGAATTGTTGAAGAAAAAGACGCAAATGAAAACGAACGTGCGATTAAGGAAATTAGTTCTGGTATTTTTGCTTTTGATAATAAAGAGCTATTTGATAAATTAGCACAAGTCAAAAATGATAACGTTCAAGGTGAATATTATTTACCTGATGTTTTATCGCTTATTTTAGACGATGGTGGTAAGGCAGAAGTGTACCATACAGATGATTTTGACGAAATCATGGGTGTCAACGATAGAGTTATGTTAAGTCAGGCTGAAAAAACTCTACAAAAACGTATTAATCATTACCATATGAGAAATGGCGTAACTATTATTGACCCAGATTCAACATTTATCGGTCCTGATGTAGAAATAGGTGCTGACACAACAATAGAACCAGGTGTACGTATTGGTGGCCGTACGATTATCGGTGAAGACGTATTAGTTGGTCAATATTCTGAAATTAATAATAGTACAATTCGTTCGAATGCTAACATCAAACAATCTGTCATTAACGATTCAGTTGTAGGAGAAAAAACAAAAGTTGGGCCATTTGCTCAGTTAAGACCTGGCTCAAATCTTGGCGCAGATGTAAAAGTTGGCAACTTTGTTGAAGTTAAGAAATCAGATCTCAAAGATGGCGCAAAAGTTTCACATCTTAGCTATATTGGTGATGCTGAAATTGGTGAAAGAACAAACATTGGCTGTGGTTCTATAACTGTTAATTACGATGGGGTAAATAAATTTAAAACGATTGTAGGTAACGATGCGTTTATTGGTTGTAATACTAACCTCATAGCCCCTGTAACAGTAAATGATCACACCCTTATTGCAGCTGGTTCAACAATTACAGATGATATACCTGAAGATAGCTTAGCCATCGCGCGCGCTAGACAAGTGAATAAAGAAGGCTATTTGAAAAAATAGTTAATTAAAAAAACAACATGTTGTTAGATTAAAGTGGAAATGAATTAGCAATAGAAATTATTTTGATTTAACTTGTAACATAGTAAAAAAGTTCTATTTTCTATATAATAAACAGTGTAAGTAAATAATTGGAGGACTATAAATGTTAAATAATGAATATAAGAATTCATCATTAAAGATCTTTTCGCTCAAAGGTAATGAACCTTTAGCACAAGAAGTAGCAGATCATGTAGGGATTGAACTAGGGAAATGTTCAGTAAAACGTTTTAGTGACGGAGAAATTCAAATTAACATCGAAGAAAGTATCCGTGGTTGTGATGTGTTTATTATTCAACCAACTTCATATCCTGTAAACCTTCATTTAATGGAGTTACTTATTATGATTGACGCATGTAAACGTGCTTCGGCAGCTAATATTAACATCGTAGTTCCTTACTATGGTTATGCACGTCAAGATAGAAAAGCGCGAAGCCGTGAACCGATTACAGCTAAATTAGTTGCAAATCTTATTGAAACAGCAGGTGCCAATCGTATGATTGCTCTTGATTTACATGCACCTCAAATTCAAGGATTCTTCGATATCCCAATCGACCACTTAATGGGTGTACCTATCCTTGCTCAACATTTTGAAAATGACCCTAATATCAATCCAGAAGAATGTGTTGTTGTTTCACCAGACCATGGTGGTGTAACACGCGCACGTAAATTAGCAGACATTTTAAAAACTCCAATTGCAATTATCGATAAACGTCGTCCAAAACCAAATGTAGCAGAAGTCATGAATATTGTTGGTGAGATTGAAGGACGCACAGCAATTATTATTGATGATATTATCGATACTGCTGGAACAATTACATTAGCCGCGCAAGCACTTAAAGATAAAGGTGCTAAAGAAGTTTATGCTTGTTGTACGCACCCTGTATTATCAGGTCCAGCTAAAGAACGTATTGAAAACTCTGCAATTAAAGAATTGATCGTTTCAAATTCTATTCAATTAGAGGACAGTAGAAAACCATCTAATACTAAAGAACTTTCTGTAGCAGGATTAATCGGTAAAGCGATTATCCGTGTTTATGAACGAGAATCTGTAAGTGTATTATTTGACTAAAGGTTACAAATGCGTTTGACGAATTAACTAACAACGTGTATAATACATTCGTTCGTGAATTTACGGACAAATAAACACTTGCAAGCAACTATAGAGTTGATGGGCAAGTGAGGAGCAGATGAGAACAGTCGATAGATTGTTAATACTGCAAAATTTGAAAGGTGGAAATTTGAATGGCTTCATTAAAGTCAATCATCCGTCAAGGTAAACAAACTCGTTCTGACCTTAAACAATTAAGAAACTCAGGTAAAGTACCTGCAGTTGTATACGGTTACGGTACTAAAAATACTTCAGTTAAAGTTGATGAAGTTGAATTCATCAAAGTAATCCGTGAAGTAGGACGTAATGGTGTTATTGATTTAGGCGTAGGTTCTAAAACAATTAAAGTAATGGTTTCAGATTATCAATTTGACCCATTAAAAAACCAAATTACTCATATCGACTTCTTAGCAATCAACATGAGTGAAGAACGTACTGTAGAAGTACCAGTTCACTTAGTTGGTGAAGCTGTAGGCGCTAAAGAAGGTGGCGTAGTTGAACAACCATTATTCGACTTAGAAGTTTCAGCTACTCCAGAAAATATCCCTGAATCAATCGAAGTGGATATCTCTGAATTACAAATCAACGACAGCTTCTCTGTTGCTGATGTTAAGATTACTGGTGACTTCACTATCGAAAATGACCCAGAGGATTCAATTGTAACAGTCGTTCCTCCAACAGACGAACCTTCTGAAGAAGAAGTGGAAGCTATGGAAGGTGAATCAGCTACTGAAGAACCTGAAGTTGTTGGTGACGACAAAGAATCTGAAGAAGAAAACAAAGAAGAAGAGTAATTTCTTTTTGCTTTCTAACTGTCATTCATATGATGGCTTTAGATGATTAATGACATACAAGCACTGTGCTTATTCTAATAAGCATGGTGCTTTTTGTGTTATTATAGGGAATGATTAATTATTTGAAGTGATATGAAGATATGGACGGATGATATGACGATAACGTGTATGATTTCGTCCCTTCATTTTCAATAAAAATAAAACCGGTCCAAATTGATACGGCTGATAGATAAATTAAGAATAATGACGGAGGTAACATAAGATGAAGTGTATTGTCGGTCTCGGCAACATAGGTAAACGTTTCGAACTTACAAGACATAATATTGGTTTTGAAGTTATCGATTATATATTAGAACGTAATCAATTTACACTTGATAAACAAAAGTTTAAAGGTGCTTACACGATTGAGCGTTTAAATGGGGACAAAGTATTATTTATAGAACCAATGACAATGATGAATCTTTCAGGCGAAGCGGTAGCACCGTTAATGAATTATTATAATGTTGAACCTGAAGATTTAATCGTTTTGTATGATGATTTAGATTTAGAGCAGGGACAAGTGCGTCTGCGTCAAAAGGGGAGCGCGGGTGGACACAATGGAATGAAATCTATAATTAAAATGCTTGGTACTGATCAATTTAAACGTATTCGAATTGGAGTAGGGAGACCAACGAATGGTATGTCAGTTCCTGACTACGTATTACAACGCTTTTCTAAAGAAGAAATGGTAACTATGGACAAAGTGATTGAACATGCTGCTAGAGCTGTCGAAGCTTTCATAGAATCATCAAGATTTGATCATGTAATGAATGAATATAATGGTGAAGTCAATTGAAATCAATAATTACTGATTATATTAGTGAAGATAAGCGTTTTCAGGAATTAGACGACGTTTTTGGACAGGAGAATATATTAGTTACAGGTCTCTCCCCTTCTGCTAAAGCAACGATTATTGCTGAGAAATATTTAAAAGATCAGAAACAATTGCTACTTGTAACTAACAATTTGTATCAAGCAGATAAAATTGAAACAGATTTATTACAATATGTTGATGGCTCAGAAGTTTATAAATATCCCGTTCAAGATATTATGACTGAAGAGTTTTCTACACAAAGTCCTCAGTTGATGAGTGAACGTGTACGAACATTGACGGCGTTAGCCCAAGGCCAACGAGGGTTATTTATCGTGCCTTTAAATGGCTTTAAGAAATGGCTAACTCCAGTCGATATGTGGAAAAATCATCAAATGACATTGAAAGTAGGCGAAGACATTGATGTCGAGGCGTTTCTTAACAAACTAGTTAATATGGGATATCGTCGAGAAAGTGTAGTATCTCATATTGGTGAATTCTCACTACGTGGGGGCATTATCGATATATATCCATTGATAGGATCGCCGGTAAGAATAGAGTTATTTGATACAGAAGTCGACTCCATTAGAGATTTCGATGTTGAAACACAACGTTCTAATGAGAACTTAGATGAGGTAGATATTACTACTGCAAGCGACTATATCATCACTGATGAGGTTATTCAGCATCTACAAACACATTTGAAAGAAGCATATGAACACACACGTCCTAAAATTGAAAAATCTGTACGCAATGATTTAAAAGAGACGTATGAAAGTTTTAAATTATTTGAGTCTACTTTCTTTGATCATCAATTATTACGTCGCTTAGTCGCATTTATGTATGAACAACCCTCTACTATTATAGATTACTTTAGAGATGATGCGGTTATCGCTGTAGATGAATTTAATCGTGTCAAAGAGACGGAAGAAACGTTAACTACTGAAGTTGACGATTTTATTAGTAATTTAATTGAGAGTGGAAATGGATTCATCGGTCAAAGTTTCATGAAATATGATGGGTTTGAAACTTTACTTGAGAAGAAACCAGTTGCATACTTCACGTTATTTACATCTTCAATGCAAGTACCATTACAACATATCATTAAATTCTCATGTAAACCTGTTCAACAATTTTACGGTCAATACGATATCATGCGCTCTGAATTTCAAAGATATGTTCATAATGACTATACCATCATGGTGCTTGTGGAGACCGAAACTAAAGTAGAGCGTATTCAGTCTATGTTGAATGAAATGCACATCCCTACTGTTTCTCATATCCATGAAAAGGTAGATAGCGGACAAGCTATCGTAACGGAAGGTAGTTTGTCAGAAGGCTTTGAACTACCATACATGCAATTAGTGGTCATTACGGAGAGAGAACTTTTCAAGACTAAGCAAAAGAAACAGCGAAAACGCACTAAAACGATATCCAACGCTGAAAAGATCAAGTCTTATCAAGACTTGAATGTTGGCGACTACATTGTTCACGTGCATCATGGTGTGGGTCGTTATTTAGGTGTTGAAACACTTGAAGTAGGCGATACGCATCGAGATTATATTAAATTACAATACAAAGGAACAGATCAATTATTCGTACCAGTGGATCAAATGGATCAAGTTCAGAAGTATGTTGCTTCAGAGGATAAATCGCCAAGACTGAATAAATTAGGCGGTACAGAATGGAAAAAAACGAAAGCTAAAGTTCAACAAAGCGTTGAAGATATTGCTGATGAACTGATTGATCTGTATAAAGAGCGAGAGATGTCTGTGGGTTACCAATACGGGGAAGACACCGCAGAACAATCAGCCTTTGAGCATGATTTCCCTTATGAATTAACGCCAGACCAAGGTAAATCAATCGAAGAAATAAAAGGTGATATGGAACGTGAAAGACCTATGGATCGCTTATTATGTGGCGACGTAGGTTATGGTAAGACTGAAGTAGCTGTACGTGCTGCATTTAAAGCGGTTATGGAAGGGAAGCAAGTCGCATTCCTAGTACCAACCACAATTTTGGCGCAACAGCACTATGAAACGTTAATTGAACGTATGCAAGATTATCCTGTAGAAATTCAACTTGTCAGTCGTTTCCGTACGACGAAAGAGGTTCGTGAAACTAAAGAAGGCTTAAAATCTGGCTACGTTGATATTGTAGTAGGAACACACAAACTACTTGGTAAAGATATTCAATATAAGGATTTAGGCTTACTCATAGTCGATGAAGAACAACGCTTTGGTGTGCGCCATAAAGAGCGTATTAAAACACTTAAGAAGAACGTTGACGTGCTTACATTAACTGCAACCCCAATTCCAAGAACGTTGTATATGAGTATGTTAGGTGTTCGTGATTTATCCGTAATTGAAACACCACCTGAGAATCGTTTCCCAGTGCAAACCTATGTATTAGAGCAGAATACGAATTTTATTAAAGAAGTATTAGAACGTGAGTTATCTCGTGACGGCCAAGTATTCTATCTTTATAACAAAGTTCAATCAATTTATGAAAAACGTGAACAGCTTCAAATGTTAATGCCAGAAGCTAATATTGCTGTTGCACATGGACAAATGACAGAACGTGATTTAGAGGAAACAATGCTTAGCTTTATTAACCATGAATACGATATCCTCGTGACCACAACGATTATAGAAACAGGCGTAGATGTACCTAACGCGAATACATTGATTATCGAAGAAGCGGACCGGTTTGGTCTTAGTCAGCTGTATCAATTAAGAGGTCGTGTAGGACGTTCGAGTCGTATAGGTTATGCTTATTTCTTACATCCGGCGAATAAAGTTCTAAATGAAACTGCTGAAGAACGTTTACAAGCAATTAAAGAATTTACTGAATTAGGTTCAGGATTTAAAATTGCTATGCGAGATCTTAATATTCGTGGCGCGGGTAACTTACTTGGTAAACAACAACACGGCTTTATTGATTCTGTCGGTTTCGACCTATATTCACAAATGCTTGAAGAAGCCGTTAATGAGAAACGTGGTATTAAAGAAGAGACGCCAGATGCACCAGAAGTGGAAGTTGAACTTAACCTTGATGCGTACTTACCGGCTGAATATATTCAAAATGAACAAGCTAAAATTGAAATATATAAAAAGCTGCGTAAGGTTGAGACAGAAGATCAATTATTTGATGTGAAAGATGAATTAATCGATAGATTTAATGATTATCCTGTCGAAGTAGAACGTCTCTTAGACATCGTTGAAATCAAAGTACACGCTTTACATGCTGGTATTACTTTAATTAAAGATAAAGGTAAAACAGTTGAAATTTCACTCTCTAATAAAGCTACCGAAAATATTAATGGTGAAGAATTGTTTAAACAGACGCAACCTCTAGGTAGAGCGATGAAAGTAGGCGTACAAGAAAATGCGATGCGCGTTACTTTAACTAAATCTAAGCAATGGCTAGATAGTTTGAAATTCTTAGTTAAATGTATTGAAGAAAGTATGGCGATTGAAGATGAAGCATAAGCCTAAGCCTAAAACGGCATTCAATGGTGTTGTGATACTGACGCTAGCGCTTGTCATTGTTAAAATCTTAAGCGCTATTTATCGCGTACCTTACCAAAATGTTTTGGGCGATCAGGGTCTGTATGCTTATCAACAAATTTATCCTATTGTCGCTTTAGGAATGATTCTATCTATGAACGCAATACCTAGTGCGGTCACTCAAGTATTAGGTGTGCATAGTCCAATTGCATCATACTCGAAGGTTATGTTGAGATTACAGTATGTTGGCTTGGCCATATTTACAATCATATTCATTGGTGCGTATCCATTAGCGCTATGGATGGGCGATTCAAGACTGACACCTATGTTAAGAATGGCAAGTTTTAGTTTTATACTTATTGGCATACTAGGTGTCTTACGCGGTTTTTATCAGACAAAACAAGCTATGAATATTCCAGCTATTTCCCAGGTAATAGAACAATTGATTCGAGTAAGTTTAATCATCGTAGCGATTGTTTTATTTTCTTTACACAGTTGGTCTATTTATCAGGCTGGTACACTCGCGATTTTAGCATCTTCTATTGGATTTTTAGGTTCCATGTTATATCTAGTGCTGACGCGTCCATTTTCCTTAAAATTAAAGCACAATACCGCTCATGTTGATTGGCGTCAGCTCTTCATGTCGATACTCATCTATGCATTAAGCCAATTAATTGTCATTTTATGGCAGGTGGTTGATAGCTTCACTGTTATACACACGCTTCAAGTGAGTGGTCTGTCATTCGATACAGCTATCCGATATAAAGGTATTTATGATAGAGGGGCATCCTTTATTCAAATGGGGTTAATTGTTACCACAACATTTAGTTTCGTACTTATACCTTTATTGACTGAAGCTATTCATCAACGCAATCAAGTTCTGATGAACCGATATGCGAATGCTTCAATTAAAATTACGGTATTGATAAGTTCTGCAGCAGGAATTGGCTTAATTAATCTCTTGCCACTCATGAATCGTGTCTTTTTTAAGAACGATAGTCTAACGGGAACACTCAGTATTTACATGATTACAGTCGTTTGTGTTTCACTTATTATGATGAATATAGCATTATTACAAGTATTGAATCGCATTAGACCTATTTTAGTGGGTATCGTACTTGGAATACTCTCAAAAGCTATTTTGAATATTATGTGTATCAGTCAGCTAAGTATCTTTGGTGCGAGTTTAAGTACCGTACTTTCATTAATTTTATTTGTAACTGTGCTACAAGTGGCAGTACTGAAACACTATCATTTTAGACGTATGTCGTTATTTATCATTAAACTCATAGGCGGTTTAGTGGTGATGAGTATAAGTGTGCAAATCATCATGCTCATCATTCCTGCCCATGGACGTGTAATGGGACTTATTGAATTAGTTATGAGTGCCTTCATTGGTGTTGGTGTTTTACTCATATATGTTGTAATGTTTAATGTATTAAGCTATAAAGAACTCAAATATTTACCTTTTGGAGATAAACTCTATCATTTTAAGAAAGGACGACGTTCATGACTCACACGATTACAGTTGTAGGTTTAGGTAATTATAATATCGATGATTTGCCACTAGGGGTATATCGTTTTCTGGAAAATAAAACCAAAATTTATGCGAGAACGCTAGATCATCCTGTCATAGAAGAGCTTAAAGAAACGCTTCAATTCGAAAGTTTCGATCATATATATGAAAAGAACTCGAGTTTTGAAGAGGTCTATCAAACGATAGTGAATGAATTAATTCAACACGCACAAACTGAAGATATCGTGTATGCTGTGCCAGGACATCCTCGTGTAGCTGAAACGACTACTGCCCAACTATTAGAATATAGTCAATCACATAATGATATTCAGGTGGAAATTTTAGGTGGTAAAAGCTTTATTGACGACATTTTTGAAGCGGTTGATTTAGATCCTAATGATGGATTTACGCTATTAGATGGTACTGCGATTCAAGAATCAATGCTTAATGTACGCACACATACATTGATTACTCAAGTCTACAGTGCAATGGTGGCTGCTGACTTAAAGTTAGTTTTAATGGAACGTTACCCAGATGATTTTGAAGTGAAAATTGTTACTGGTGCACATAGTGGAGGTTCACATGTAATTGAATGTCCACTTTATGAAATTGATCACCATGAAAATGAATTTAATAATCTTACTAGTATCTTTGTGCCAAAAGTAGAAGGTGAGAAAGCACTATATCAAGACTTTGATTATGCCGTACAAACTATAGATGTTCTTGTAGATGACGAGAAAGGTTGTCCCTGGGATAAAGTTCAAACTCATGAAACGCTTAAACGATATTTATTAGAGGAAACATTTGAGTTGTTTGAAGCTATTGACAATGAAGATGATTGGCATATGATAGAAGAGCTTGGCGACATCTTATTGCAAGTATTACTGCATACAAGCATTGGTAAAAAAGATGGCTATATGGATATTAAAGAAGTGATTGAAAGCCTCAATGCTAAAATGATACGTCGACACCCACATATATTTGGAGAGGCACAAGCTGACTCTATGGACGACTTAAAAGATATTTGGTCAGCAGCGAAAGATAAAGAAGGAAAGAAACCTCGCGTCAAATTCGAGAAAGTATTTGCAGACCATTTCTTGAAGTTGTATGATGAAACCAAAAATAAACACTTTGACGAAGATGCTCTCAGAAACTTTTTACAACAAGGGGAGAATAATCAATCATGAGATTAGATAAATATTTAAAAGTATCACGACTCGTTAAACGTCGTACGTTAGCTAAAGAAATTAGTGATCAAGGTCGTGTTACTGTTAACGGAAACGTAGCGAAGGCGGGGACGGACGTTAAAGAAAACGATGAACTCGTCATACGCTTCGGACAAAAACTAGTAACTGTTAAAGTTACAGGTTTAAATGAACATGCTACAAAAGAAAATGCAAAAGGCATGTATGAGTTGATAAAAGAAGAACGCATTGATGAAGCGTGAGATGTATAGGGAGGTGACAAGCAATGAGCAAAAAAGTGGAGAATATAGGTAATCAGTATACATCGCAAGAAAATAAGAAAAAGCAACGTCAAAAAATGAAGATGCGTGTTGTTCGAAGAAGAATTACCGTTTTTGGCGGTATACTTTTGGCAATTATACTGATTTTATTAGTATTGCTTGTCATTCAAAGACATAGTAACGATCAAGATGCGGTGGAACGAAAACACAAAGAAGCACAATTTCAAAAGCAACAAGATGAGGAAATTGCATTAAAAGAAAAATTAAACAACCTTAACGATAAAGATTACATCGAAAAAGTTGCTAGAGATGATTATTATTTAAGTAATAAAGGCGAAGTTATTTTTAGATTACCAGGTGATAATAAATCCTCTAAATCTAAATCATCCGACGATGACGATAATTAGAGCAATAAAATAATCTGATTATAGCATTGTTAAATTACGCGAACAGGAATATAATAAGGATAAAATCGAATCTAACCAGGAGGATTTATTTAGAATATGTCAATCGAAGTAGGAAACAAACTTAAAGGTAAAGTTACAGGTATCAAGAAATTTGGTGCATTTGTAGAATTACCTGAAGGAAAAAGTGGTTTAGTTCATATCAGTGAAGTGGCTGATAATTATGTTGAGAATGTCGAAGACCACTTATCAGTTGGTGACGAAGTTGAAGTAAAAGTATTATCAATTGCTGATGACGGTAAAATTAGTCTATCGATTAAAAAAGCTAAAGATCGTCCTCGTAAACCTCGCCACAATAATAAATCTAATCATGGGAGACCAGCTCAAAAAACTGAAGACTTTGAGAAGAAATTAAGTAACTTCTTAAAAGACAGTGAAGATAAATTAACTTCTATTAAACGTCAAACAGAGTCTCGTCGTGGCGGTAAAGGCTCAAGACGTTAAGATATAAATAGATTGAACAACCATCAATGTTACATCTTCTGTGAGATGTCGAATTAAGAACAATGTGCGATGGCAATGATATAGAAAATAATCGATGGTTAAACATGTAGCACTCTTACGGGGTGGGATGATGAATTCAAATATAACACTTTTGAATTCTCTCCTACTCCTATTTTATTTTTAGAAAAGAGAGGTGAGACGATGAAGTTAAATACGCAAGGATGGAACAACGATGCACATATCATTGTCGCAGTTTCAACTGGCATTGATAGCATGACATTATTACATAGTTTATTAAACCAGTACCATGATACCTATAAAACATTGACCTGTGTACATGTTAATCATGGATTACGAGCGCAATCAGTTGAAGAAGAAATATTTTTAAACGAGTATTGTCAAAAAAATCAAATTAAATTATATGTTAAACATCTCGACTTATCTAAAATAGTTGATAAAGGAAATAGTATTCAAAATGAAGCGCGTCGATTGCGGTATCAGTGGTTTGGAGAAGTCATTCGTGATTTAAATGCAGATGTATTACTTACAGCGCATCATCTTGATGACCAACTTGAAACGATTCTTTATAGGGTGCTGAGTGGTCGTTCAACTAGAAGCTCATTAGGAATGTCTGATATCTCGAACTATGAAGATTACCTTGTGTGTCGTCCTTTGCTGAACATTTACAAAAAAGACATCATCAATTACCAAGAAAAGTATCAGGTTCCATATTTTGAAGATAGTTCTAATCAAGATACGAAATATGTTAGAAATGATATACGACAACGGATTATCCCAAGTATTGATAACAATCCGTTTCTTGATTCCCATCACTTGTTAAAGTTAAAGGAGTGGCACGACAATGAACTACAATTGTTAAAAGAACATGCGCGTTACTTTGTCGCTCACTTTGTTTCTAAAAATGATAGCGTCGCGGGGTATACATTTTCAAGGGAAGCATTTAACCGACTTAATCCTAATGTTAAAACAACTGTGATGGATCAATTATTAGAGGATATAGTGACCCATTCAACTATTTCACAAAAAACGTATGACGAGTGGTTCCAACAAATCCAAAATGAAAAATCTCAATTTCATATCGATATTACAGATAAATGGATAATTCAAATTGCATATGATACATTAATAATAATGGCTAAATTAGAAGACAATATATATATAAAGCAAAATATTATGATAGACCGGCCAGGACTATATCAATTTAACGACTATGATATATGTATTAAGGAACACTTACCTCAGACGTCTTACCCTCTTAAAGTTCGTGCGAGACGTAATGGAGATATGTTCAAATTAAACGGAAGAAATGGACATAAAAAAGTGAGTCGTTTATTCATAGATCAAAAAATTCCTGCAATTGAACGGGAACAAATGCCAATAGTACTAACCTATTTAAATGAAATAGTAGCAATAGGCGAATTATATGTTCATGAGCAGTTTAAAGATTTAATTACGATTAAAAAATGATGGAGATGAATGATAATGCATAATGATTTAAAGAATGTTTTGTTAACTGAAGAAGACATTCAAAACATTTGTAAAGAATTAGGAGCGAAAATTACTGAGGACTATAAAGACCGTCCTCTAGTGTGTGTAGGTATTCTTAAAGGTTCAGTTATGTTTATGGCAGACCTTATCAAACGAATTGATACACACTTATCAATCGACTTTATGGATGTTTCAAGCTACCATGGTGGTACAGAATCAACAGGAGAAGTTCAAATTTTAAAGGATTTAGGTTCCTCTATAGAAAATAAAGATGTACTCATTATTGAAGATATTTTAGAAACAGGAACAACTTTAAAATCAATTACTGAATTGCTACAATCTCGTAAAGTAAGTTCTTTAGAAATTGTGACTTTATTAGATAAACCTAATCGACGTAAAGCAGACATTGAAGCAAAATATGTTGGTAAGAAAATTCCTGATGAATTTGTTGTAGGTTATGGTTTAGATTATGGGGAATTATATAGAAATCTACCATACATTGGTACTTTAAAACCTGAGGTTTACTCTAAATAGATTTCATTTAAATATATGACTTATTTATGAAGCGTATGTTACAACTATCCGTACGAGTTAATGTAGTGAAGACTCGATTTATATGTGATAAGCTTTTTTATCAAATTAACTAACGATAAACATGACGATAAATGAATGATTTAGATAGCATAATTAAAGAAATATATAGTTGAAATTGACTAAAATTGAACAATCAATACGAAAGTTGAAATACTAGCCTGTGTAAGAAGTATTGTGTTACAATTTTTGTTAGTTTTATTATTGGAAGTAGGAGGAAATGACGCATGCAGAAAGCTTTTCGCAATGTGCTAGTTATCGCAATTATAGGCGTTATTATATTTGGTCTATTTTCGTTCTTAAATGGTAACGGAAAAACACCAAAACAGCTTACATACACTCAATTTGTTAATAAGTTGGATAAAGGCGACTTAAAATCATTAGAAATCCAACCTGAACAAAATGTCTATATGGTAAGTGGTAAAACTAAAAATGATGAAGACTATTCATCAACAATTTTATATAACAATGAAAAAGACTTACAAAAGATCACTGATACAGCTAAGAAACAAGATGGTCTAAAATTTAAAGTTAAAGAAGAAGAAAAACAAAGTGTCTTTGTTAGTATTTTATCAACACTGATTCCAGTATTAATCATTGCATTATTATTTATTTTCTTCCTTAGTCAAGCCCAAGGTGGTGGCGGCGGAGGTCGTATGATGAACTTTGGTAAATCCAAAGCAAAAATGTACGATAGTAACAAACGTCGCGTTCGTTTCTCAGATGTTGCAGGTGCTGACGAAGAGAAACAAGAATTAATCGAAATTGTAGATTTCTTAAAAGATAATAAGAAATTTAAGCAAATGGGATCTCGAATTCCTAAAGGTGTTTTACTTGTAGGACCTCCAGGTACCGGTAAAACTTTATTAGCACGTGCAGTTGCAGGGGAAGCTGGCGCACCATTCTTCTCTATTAGTGGTTCTGACTTCGTAGAGATGTTTGTCGGTGTCGGTGCAAGCCGTGTTCGTGATTTATTCGAAAATGCTAAGAAAAATGCACCATGTATTATTTTCATTGACGAAATTGATGCAGTAGGACGTCAACGTGGTGCTGGTGTTGGTGGCGGTCATGACGAACGTGAACAAACACTTAACCAATTATTAGTTGAAATGGATGGTTTCGGTGAAAATGAAGGTATTATCATGATTGCTGCAACTAACCGTCCAGATATCTTGGACCCAGCGTTATTACGTCCAGGTCGTTTCGACAGACAAATTCAAGTTGGTCGTCCGGACGTTAAAGGACGTGAAGCCATTCTTCATGTACACTCTAAAAATAAACCACTTGATGAAACAGTAGACTTAAAAGCCATTTCACAAAGAACGCCAGGTTTTTCAGGTGCGGATTTAGAAAACTTACTTAACGAGGCTTCATTAATTGCTGCACGTGAAGGTAAAAATAAAATCGATATGCGTGATATAGAAGAGGCAACTGACCGAGTTATAGCCGGTCCAGCTAAGAAATCTCGAGTTATTTCTGAAAAAGAACGTAATATCGTTGCGCATCACGAAGCAGGACATACTATTATTGGTATGGTTCTTGATGAAGCTGAGGTCGTGCACAAAGTAACTATTGTCCCTCGTGGACAAGCTGGTGGTTACGCGATGATGTTACCTAAACAAGATCGTTTCTTAATGACTGAGCCAGAGTTACTTGATAAAATTTGTGGTTTACTTGGTGGACGTGTTTCTGAAGATATTAACTTCGGTGAAGTATCGACAGGTGCTTCCAATGACTTTGAACGTGCAACTCAAATTGCAAGATCAATGGTTACTGAATATGGTATGAGTAAGAAACTTGGACCGTTACAATTCTCTAGTAGCGGTGGTGGCCAAGTATTCCTTGGTAAAGATATGCAAGGAGAGCCTAACTATTCTGGACAAATTGCATACGAAATTGATAAAGAAGTGCAACGTATTGTTAAAGAACAATATGAACGTTGTAAACAAATCTTGTTAGAACATCAAGAACAACTTAAACTTATCGCTAAGACATTGCTTACTGAAGAAACGTTAGTTGCAGAACAAATACGTGCATTGTTCTATGACGGTGAATTACCTGAAGTAGATTATGATGCAGCTAAAGTTGTTAAAGATGAAGACACAGATTATAGTGACGGAAAATATGGTAAATCTTACGATGATATTCGTAAAGAACAGCTAGATGAAGGCGACGAGAAAGAAAAAGAAGATCGTAAAGAAAATCGTGATATCGAGCACGAAAGACGTCGACAACATAATGAAGACCACGATTATAAAGGTCAAGAGTCTGATCAAGACTCTGATTCTGATGTAACTGGTCATGAGCAGTCACCAAACATCGAAAAACCATATGATCCAAATAATCCAGATAATAGACATTAATTAAGTTAAATGAAGTCTCTTTCTACTCGTTCTTTGAAGAAGTAGGAAGAGACTTTTTTAGTGTGATACGTAGTTTATTGTAGAAATATATTAATATCAGTTTATGAGTTTATTATTTCAATAAGTTGCGAATGTCTGCTTTTCATATTATTAAATGTGTATTGAATTGATGTGCATTTTTCAAAATTGAGCAACACATTTCATATTACTAACCAACATATGTATAATAGCTACTCAGTAACGAATTAAAATGATTAAAATGAATGAGAATAGATTAAAAAATTAAAAGGAGAATGACTGATGACACATGATTATATCGTAAGAGGATTGGCTTATGACGGTGAAATTAGAGCTTATGCTGCAACTACAACTGAATCTGTGCAAGAAGCCCAAACAAGACACTATACATGGCCAACTGCTTCAGCAGCAATGGGACGTACGATGACTGCTACGGTAATGATGGGAGCAATGTTAAAAGGAGACCAAAAATTAACTGTAACGGTTGATGGTCAAGGACCAATTGGAAGAATCATAGCTGATGCCGATGCAAAAGGTAATGTACGTGCATATGTAGACCATCCACAGACGCACTTCCCTTTAAACGGACAAGGTAAATTAGATGTTAGACGTGCAGTAGGTACTAATGGTTCAATCCAGGTAGTTAAAGATGTAGGTATGAAAGATTATTTCTCTGGGGCGAGTCCAATTGTTTCTGGTGAACTAGGAGATGACTTTACGTACTACTATGCAACAAGTGAACAAACACCATCTTCAGTAGGTTTAGGTGTATTAGTGAACCCTGATAACTCAATTAAAGCTGCAGGTGGATTTATTATACAAGTTATGCCTGGTGCTAAAGATGAAACTGTTACAAAATTAGAAAATGCTATTAATGAAATGGAACCTGTATCTAAATTAATCGAACAAGGTTTAACTCCGGAAGGTATTCTTAATGAGATTTTAGGAGAAGATAACGTTCAAATTTTAGATACGACAACAGCACAATTTGAATGTAACTGTAGTCATGAGAAATTCTTAAACGCTATTAAAGGTCTAGGTGAAGCAGAAGTACAAAGTATGATTGATGAGGATCACGGAGCTGAAGCTGTGTGTCATTTCTGTGGAAATAAATACCAATATACTGAAAGTGAATTAGAAGATTTGTTAACAGCGATGAAATAATTCTGTATTGAATAAGTATGATTAAGTATTCAAAATTAAATAAAATTAGGCGAGGAGATAGTTAAACTGTAAAGATTGTTCATGAATGTGTCGTTTTTAAACATATATTAAGGTGGCGCGTATTGTACGATTTGGTGCAACTGTCTCCTAACGTTTAATTTGATTTCTTCAGGGAAAAATTCTAATGTATATGTTGAATATAGTTTTTTATTGAGAACAAGACAATTTTGTTTCTCTTTTTAGAAAATTCTGATAGAATATATCTATATCCGATAGGAAAACTAAGTTTTAATATTTATATAACAAAAAGGAGTGTTCTTAATGGCACAAAAACCCGTAGATAACGTTACACAAATTATTGGTAACACACCTGTAGTTAAATTAAGAAACGTAGTTGATGAAGATGCGGCAGATATTTATGTAAAATTAGAATATCAAAACCCGGGCGGTTCAGTAAAAGACCGTATTGCACTAGCAATGATTGAAAAAGCTGAACGTGAGGGCAAAATTCAACCTGGCGATACTATTGTAGAACCAACAAGTGGTAACACTGGAATTGGTTTAGCTTTCGTATGTGCAGCTAAAGGTTACAATGCTGTTTTCACAATGCCTGAAACAATGAGCCAAGAACGTCGTAACTTATTAAAAGCTTATGGTGCAGAACTTGTATTAACACCAGGGTCTGAAGCGATGAAAGGTGCTATTAAAAAAGCTAAAGAGCTTAAAGAAGAACACGGTTATTTCGAACCACAACAATTCGAAAACCTTGCAAACCCTGAAATTCATGAACTTACAACTGGTCCTGAACTTGTAGATCAATTCGAAGGTAAACAAATTGATGCATTCTTAGCAGGTGTAGGTACTGGTGGTACTTTATCTGGTGTTGGTAAAGTCTTAAGAAAAGAATACCCTAATGTTGAAATCGTTGCGATTGAACCAGAAGCTTCACCAGTATTAAGTGGTGGAGAACCAGGTCCACATAAATTACAAGGTTTAGGTGCTGGTTTCGTACCTGACACATTAAATACAGATATTTACGATAGCATTATTAAAGTTGGAAATGATACTGCGATGGATATGGCACGTCGTGTTGCTAAAGAAGAAGGTATCTTAGCAGGTATTTCTTCTGGAGCTGCAATATACGCAGCAATCCAAAAAGCAAAAGAACTAGGTAAAGGTAAAACAGTTGTAACAGTCTTACCAAGTAATGGTGAGCGTTACCTATCTACGCCTTTATACTCATTTGATGACTAAGATTTAATATTTGAATATATAGTAAGCTTTGCAAACGAAGATGTTGGTAAAGGTACTTTAAAAGTCGAGGTGTATAAAACTTTGGCTTTTAAGTCTCCTTTGATCCACATCTTCGTTTTTTATATTGTTAATTTTGTTGTTCTATAACACTGTTTTATCTTTCTAAATAAAAAATGTGCTCAAAATGTATGATAATGAATGATATGATTAATAGTAAATTGTGTAGTAGTTTGATTTGAATTTTCAAGAATAATAAGTTTTTATACATAACTTTGAAAAGAATTTCAATATAGAAAAGGTGAAACACATGACTAAAACAAAAATTATGGGCATACTTAACGTCACGCCTGATTCTTTCTCAGATGGAGGTAAATTTAATTCAGTAGACAAAGCTACTAAACGAGTAAAAGAAATGATTGATGAGGGTGTTGATATCATTGATATTGGTGGCGTGTCGACACGACCTGGTTATGAAGAAGTATCTTTGGAAGAAGAAATGGAAAGAGTTATTCCAGTTGTTAAAGCACTAGTACAATATGATATACAACTTTCAATTGATACATTTCGAAGCGAGGTTGCTGAAGCATGTCTCAAACTAGGTGCTACAATGATTAATGATCAATGGGCAGGTTTGTATGATCCCAAAATTTTTAAAGTTGTAGCTGAATATGGTGCTGAAATCGTTTTAATGCATAATGGGGACGGTCGAAGAGAAGACCCCGTCGTAGATGAAATGCTTACGTCACTTCTTGCTCAAGCTAATAAAGCTGAAATGGCAGGTATCCCACAAGAAAAAATTTGGTTGGATCCAGGAATTGGTTTTGCTAAAACACGCGATGAAGAAAATGAAGTGATGGCTCGTTTAGATGAACTGGTAGCAACTGAATATCCCATTTTATTGGCAACAAGCCGTAAAAGGTTTATTAAAGAAATGATTGGAACAGATACAACGCCATTAGAGAGAGATGAGGCCACAGGAGCAACAACTGCCTATGGTATAATGAAAGGTGTTAAAGCTGTTCGAGTTCATAACGTTCAGTTGAATGCGCGGTTAGCTCATAGTATGGATTTTTTAAAGGAGAATGAACATGAACGACATAATCTTTCTTAACGGTATGCGTTTTTATGGATATCATGGGGTGTTACCATCAGAAAATGAAATTGGTCAAATATTTATTGTAGATGTTACGTTGAAGGTCGACTTAAAAGATGCTGGTCAATCAGATGATGTTGCAGATACTGTAAATTATGGCGAAGTGTTTGAAGAAGTTAAATCAATTGTTGAAGGTAAGCCATCTAGATTGATTGAACATCTAGCTGAACGTATTGCAAAACGTATAAATTCACACTATAATCGTGTAATGGAAACGAAAGTTAAAATCACTAAAGAAAGTCCACCCATTCCCGGACATTATGATGGTGTAGGAATTGAAATAGTGAGGGAGAATTGCTAAATGGTTAAAGCGTTTTTAGGTTTAGGAAGTAATATTGGAGAACGTGAAACGCAACTTAAAGAAGCTATAAGGATTTTAAATCGTTTTGATAATATTAAAGTGACTCAAATCTCTGATATTTATGAAACTGAACCAGTGGGATACACTAATCAACCGAACTTTTTAAATTTATGTGTTGAAATAGATACAACATTAGATCCTCAATCTTTACTATCATGTTGCTTAAAAACAGAACAACAACTCCATCGAGTAAGAGTTAAACGTTGGGGGCCAAGAACTTTAGATGTAGATATATTATTATATGAAGATCAAATTATCGAAGAAGATAATTTATCGGTACCACATCCGAGGATGAATGAACGTTCGTTTGTGCTTATTCCTTTAAATGATATTGCTTCGAATCAAATAGAACCTCGTACCCATCTAACTATTGGCAATTTAGTAACCGCAGACGATACTGTTAAAAAGTATAATAAGTGAGCAGCAATAAAAACAAATATTTAATTTTTAGAGAAGTTGAAATAAAAGCATAAATTGCTTTATTACATTTACAACGTCTTGTAGAATTAAAAAGTGAGAAGATTGGCGTTGTGGAAATGATAAACCAAGATTGATGATATCTTATTGGTTTTAAAGATAAAGTTCATATAGCTTTAGATGAATCTAAAACCGAATAAGTATTTTATATGACTAACAAAATTTCTATCAAGAACGCATGGAACAACCCATAATTTAAACAATAAGCTTAAAGGAGAGAAAGTTATGTCAGAAGAAATGAATGACCAAATGCAGGTCCGTCGTCAAAAACTACAAGAATTAATAGATTTAGGAATAGATCCGTTCGGTCATCGTTTTGATCGTAGTGCTACTTCTAACGAGTTAAAAGAGCAATGGGATCAATTTTCAAAAGAAGAATTACATGAAAAAGAGGACGAAAGTCACGTTGCAATTGCAGGTCGTTTAATGACAAAACGCGGTAAAGGTAAAGCAGGATTTGCACATATCCAAGATTTAGAAGGTCAAATTCAAATTTACGTAAGAAAAGACCAAGTTGGAGAAGAACAATTTGATATTTGGAAAATTGCTGACTTAGGTGACATTGTTGGAATCGAAGGTGTTATGTTTAAAACTAATACTGGTGAAATCTCAGTTAAGGCTAAGTCATTTACATTATTATCTAAATCATTACGTCCTTTACCAGATAAGTTCCATGGACTACAAGATATTGAACAAAGATATCGTCAACGTTATTTAGATTTAATAACAAACGAGGATAGTACACGTACATTTATTAATCGCAGTAAAATTATTCAAGAAATGCGTAATTATTTAAATAAACAAGGTTTCTTAGAAGTAGAAACACCTATGATGCATCAAATTGCTGGAGGTGCGGCTGCACGTCCATTTGTTACCCACCATAACGCATTAGATGCTACGTTATATATGCGTATAGCTATTGAATTACACCTAAAACGCTTAATCGTTGGTGGTCTTGAAAAAGTATACGAAATTGGCCGTGTATTCCGTAATGAAGGCGTATCTACACGTCATAATCCAGAATTCACAATGATAGAATTATATGAAGCCTACGCTGATTATCATGATATTATGGATTTAACTGAGAGCATGGTTAGACATATTGCTCAAGAGGTCTTTGGTTCAGCTAAAGTTTCTTATAATGATGAAGAAATAGATTTAGAGTCTTCTTGGAGAAGACTTCACATTGTTGATGCAGTTAAAGAAGCCACTGGCGTGAATTTCTATGATGTTAAAACTGATGAGGAAGCGGTAAGCTTAGCTAAAGAACATGGTATTGAGATTACTGAAAATATGAAATATGGTCATATTTTAAATGAATTCTTCGAACAAAAAGTTGAGGAAACGTTAATTCAACCTACATTCATTTATGGCCATCCAATTGAAATCTCTCCATTAGCTAAAAAGAATCCAGAAGATCCTAGGTTTACTGATCGATTTGAACTATTTATAGTAGGAAGAGAACATGCGAATGCTTTCACTGAATTAAATGACCCAATCGATCAACGTGAACGTTTCGAAGCACAACTTGTCGAGAAAGAACAAGGTAACGATGAAGCGCATGAGATGGATGAAGATTATATTGAGGCGTTAGAATATGGTATGCCTCCTACAGGTGGATTAGGTATCGGTATCGATCGTTTGGTAATGTTACTAACAGATTCACCTTCTATCAGAGATGTACTATTATTCCCTTATATGAGACAGAAATAATTTTCTAGTCTAGTACTATTTGCATCAATCATCTATATGGTGGTTGATGCTTTTTTTGTATTTAAAACGCTTTATTATTGAGGGTGAAAAGTCTATCAATTTGATAAATCTATAATGTGTGTAAGGAGTGCTATATAAAAAATTTCCATTACTAAGAAATATTATTATCATTTTTTTAGGGGAAAGTAGTGATTTTTCACAATAAAATATACAAATGGATTTTAAAAATGCAAATATTATCATAGATTTAGCCTTTAGCTTATGGTAGAATATTACGAGTGAAATAAGTCAGGTGCATTTAAGAAATATAGATTAAAAACGATTGAAAAAAGTTCTATAAAAGTGTTGACTTGTTTATTTAAATGAAGTAACATATAAAAGTCGTCAAAAACGAGGACGCATGTTATGAAATTGTAAATGAAATTTTAACAAAGTGTAAAATTGACCGTTGCAAAGTCGTTTACAAGTGTGTATCATATATAAAGTAAGTTAATTTTGTCTGGTGACAATGGCAAGGAGGTCACACCTGTTCCCATGCCGAACACAGA
>ERZ1023423.31-NODE-31-length-37880-cov-94.198414_pt1 | contig 37880 bp, 35 predicted proteins | sample MGYA00380513_ERZ1023423 | MGnify/ENA primary metagenome ERZ1023423 (study PRJEB33173, sample SAMEA4830333) | metagenome | study: EMG produced TPA metagenomics assembly of the PRJEB25223 data set...
CTTCTGTGTTCGGCATGGGAACAGGTGTGACCTCCTTGCTATAGTCACCAGACAAAACAACTTACTTATTTATGATACACGCTTAACTAATAAGGCGCAATAGTTAATTTTACACTTTGTTGTGAACTTGTCACATCAGCTTTTAGTGTGTTTCGTCTGTTTTTGACGACTTTTATATATTACTTCATTCAATTGATAAAGTCAACACTTTTAATCAACTTTTTTATTCTTCAAAACTGACATTTCTCGTGCTCTCTAATTCATAACACTTTTAGTATTCTATCATACACATATGTACAAAACCATACACATTCTATACAATTTTAAGGTACTTTTATAGCTGATTAAGATAAATTATACTAATATAGCAATTTTTGTTATAAGATATCTCAATGTCTATCATTAACATTTCTCATCAGAACTACTCTATATACGTATCGTCATTTTCATCTATGAGCTAACTACCTTGTTTAACAGTCAAAAATAGCACCATTATCGTTAACTATTACTATCAAAAACATTCAAACACGAACTAATTACCATAATTAAGAAAACCCTCGCATACACATTTTGTATACACGAGAGCTCTTACTAACAATCAACGTCATTTATTTTTGTCTCATATAAGGGAATAATAATACGTCTCTGATTGATGGAGAGTCAGTTAATAACATAACTAATCTGTCAATACCGATACCAAGACCCCCTGTCGGAGGCATACCATATTCTAACGCTTCAATGTAATCTTCATCCATTTCATGCGCTTCATCATTACCTTGCGCTTTTTCAACAAGTTGCGCTTCAAAACGACCTTTTTGATCAATAGGATCATTTAATTCAGTAAATGCATTTGCATGCTCTCTACCTACAATGAACAATTCGAAACGATCAGTAAATCTAGGATCTTCAGGATTTTTCTTCGCTAAAGGTGAAATTTCAGTCGGATGACCATAGATAAACGTTGGCTGAATAAGTGTTTCTTCAACTTTTTGCTCAAAGAATTCATTTAAAATATGACCATATTTCATTGTATCTTTAATTTCAATACCATGTTCTTTAGCTAAAGCTTTAGCTTCTTCATCACTTTTAACTTCATAAAAATCTACACCAGTAGCTTCTTTTACAGCATCAACAATATGCAAACGAGTCCAAGCAGATTCTAAATCAATCGTTTCCCCATTGTATTGTACTTTTGCAGAACCTAATACTTCATTGGCAATATGTCTCACCATAGATTCTGTTAAATCCATAATGTCATGATAATCTGCATATGCTTCATATAATTCAATCATTGTGAATTCAGGGTTATGTCTAGTTGATACACCTTCATTACGGAATACTCTACCAATTTCATATACTTTTTCAAGTCCACCGACAATTAAACGTTTTAAATGCAACTCAATAGCAATACGCATGTATAACGTTGCATCTAATGCATTATGATGTGTTACAAATGGTCTAGCAGCTGCGCCACCAGCAATTTGGTGCATCATAGGTGTTTCTACTTCCAAGAAACCTTTATTATTTAAATAATTACGCATTTCTTGAATGATTTTACTACGATTAATAAATGTACGAGTGCTATCTTCGTTCGTAATTAAATCTAAGTATCTTTGACGATATCTCTGTTCAATATCCTGTAAACCGTGGAATTTATCCGGTAATGGTCGCAATGATTTAGTTAGTAGCGTGAATTTCTTCGCTTTAACCGATAATTCGCCAGTATTTGTTTTGAACATTATACCTTCAACACCAACGATATCGCCTAAATCAGCATTTTTCCATAAATCAAATTCGTCATCGCCAACTTGATCTTTACGAACGTAAATTTGAATTTGTCCAGCTAAGTCCTGAACGTGTGCAAATCCTGCTTTACCTTTACCACGCTTAGTCATTAATCGTCCAGCTATAGCGACATGACTATCCGCTTCTTTTTCTACCAATTCTTCTTTAGAATACTGGTCCCACTCTTCTTTCAAATCACTAGATAAACCTGAACGGTCAAATTTAGAACCAAACGGGTCTATACCAAGATCATATAATTCTTGTAATTTTTGACGTCGAACCAACATTTGGTCATTCATTTCTTCTGACATAACTTTCTCTCCTTTAACTTGTTGTAATCCTTTAGTATTCCAACTGGTACACTCAAACATTTTCCTTTAAAGTTTTATAAAATATCAGACATTTTTGCTCAACATACATCTCTTTCGATGTTTCTAATACTTTATCATTAACCATTACACCTTAAAGTTATGATGTGGCATGTTTTCTTATATTCATAACATCAATTTTATCACTTTTTTAATTTTACAAGAGGTTGTAAATGTAATAAAGCAATTTCTGTTTTCGTTTATGAATTACTTATTCATTTAAAATACGATTATCATTAATACAACCCTAAGTAAATGTATAAAAATTATCTTCCACAAACTTCAACAAAACCCCAAATAAATTACAGCAATTTATCAAATATTGCTTACTTTGATTTTATGAAATAACTTAATTCTAACACATACTAAATCATCATATACTAATTCGAAATCAAATGCATTTAGAGATAATCAAAATGCGGAAACATCTCCAATAATCAATCATCTATTCCCAATAAATATGAATGTTCTCAACAATACATTATTTATATCTCTTTACACTGTCATCGACAAAAACTAAATCTTTCACTTTCAATTTCGAACGTGGTTCTATGACATTTGCTGCTATATCATTTAATGGGATTAAAACAAATGCACGTTCATTCATTCTCGGATGTGGCACCGACAGTTTTGGTAAATCTATCATTTCTTCTCCATACAACAAAATATCCACATCTAAAGTTCTAGGACCCCATCGTTCCTTTCTAACACGGTGTAAACATTCTTCTGTCTTCAAACAACATTCCAACAGTTGTAATACTGTGAGTGTTGTTTGAATTTCAACACACAAATTTAAAAAGTTAGGTTGCTCAGTATACCCAACAGGTGCTGTTTCATAAATCGGAGAAATATTAGATACATTAATACCATCATATTCATTCAAAATCTTTATAGCATCGTTTAACTGGCTTTCTCTATCGCCAATATTACTACCTAATCCTAAGTATGCTTGAATCATTTATTCTCCCTCACTATTTCGATACCTACTCCATCATAATGACCCGGAATCGGTGGGTTTTCTTTAGTGATTCTCACTTTCGTTTCCATTACACGATTATATTGTGAATTTATACGATTTGCAATACGTTCAGCTAGATGCTCAAGTAAATTAACGGCCTTACCTTCCATAATTGATTTAACCTCTTCGAACACTTCACCATAATGAACTGTATCAATAACATTATCAGTACGACCAGCTTCAGCTAAGTCTACTTTCAAAGTTACATCCACTTTGAAAATTTGCCCTATTTCATTTTCAGCTGATAAAGCACCATGATATCCATAAAAGCGCATACCTTTAAGAAAGATTGTGTCTTGCATTTTCATTCTCCTTTAAAAAATCTATACCTTTAGCTAATTTAGCATTCAACTCGACATTATGAACGCGTACCGCTCTAACGCCTTTCATAATACCATATGCAGTCGTAGCTGCAGTTACTTCATCTCTTTCAACCGGTGTTGTATCATAACCCATCATCTCTTTAGTGAAACGTTTCCGGCTAGTCGCTAATAAAACTGGATATTCTGTTGCAACAAGTTCATCCAGTCTTGCCATAACTTCGGCTTCTTCATTTCTAGTTTTAGCGAAACCTATACCTGGATCTAGCCAAATTTTATTTGAAGGTATACCAGCTATTTTAGCTTGATGTGCTTGTGCTAACAAAGATGTTAACATTTCTTCGACAACCGGTTCATCACGATTACCATTTCCATTATGCATTAAAATAATTTCCGCGTCATATTTAGCTACAATTTGGAACATACGATGATCATACAGCCCCGCCCATTGATCATTAATGATATCAACACCTAATTTTAAACATGCTTCAGCAACCTCACTTCGAAATGTATCGACTGAAATTTTCACATCAAAACCGACAATAGCTTCAACAACAGGTAATACTCTGTTCAGCTCTTCTTCTAATGAAATCATTTCATGGCCGGGTCTCGTTGAAACACCTCCAACATCTATAATGTCAGCACCTTCATCCATCATCGCTTTCACTCTAGTTACTGCTGATTCAACATTATTAAATTTTCCACCATCTGAGAATGAATCAGGTGTGACGTTTAATATGCCCATAATTTTTGTTTTAGTCATGTTAACCACCCTTTAATTATGTATTGTTTAACTCTAATAAAATTTACTTCTGCGATTTACTAGTTATTAGTATGTACGTTTATTATCTTATCATTCACTGGATGTTTTTATCAGAAAAATGTTTAATTTAACGCTCATATTTTTAAAATTATACATGGTAGAAAAAAAGAGCAAGTTATCTCAAAAAGATAACTCACTCTTTTAAATGACATTAATTAGTCATCGAATGAATATAAAGGTGTTGATAAGTAGCGCTCACCATTACTCGGCAATACTGTTACTACTGTTTTACCTTTTCCTAATTCTTTAGCTTTTTGAATGGCAGCATAAATCGCAGCACCTGATGAAATACCTGCTAAAATACCTTCCTCTTTAGCAACTCGACGAGACATTTCCATCGCTGTATCATTTCCTACTTTAATAATACTGTCATAGATTTCTGTATTCAAAGTACCTGGAATAAATCCAGCACCTAAACCTTGTAATTTATGTGGACCTGGCTCACCACCACTCAATACTGGAGAAGCCTCAGGCTCTATAGCAACAATTTCGATGTTAGGATATTCTTTTTTCAGAACTTTACCTACACCAGATAACGTACCACCAGTACCAACACCAGCTAGGAACGCATCGATAGTTTTCCCTTCAAATTGTTGTAATAACTCAGGACCTGTAGTTAACTCATGAACTTCAGGGTTCGCAGGGTTTTCAAATTGTTGTGGCTCGAAGTAACCATGTTCTTCTTTTAATTCTTTAGCTTTTTTAATTGCACCTTTCATCGCTTCTGATCCAGGCGTTAAAACTAATTCCGCGCCGTATGCTTTTAATAAATTACGACGCTCTTGGCTCATTGTTTCAGGCATAGTAAATACTGCTTTATATCCTTTAGCAGCACATACAAATGCTAAACCGATACCTGTATTACCACTTGTTGGTTCTACAATTGTATCGCCAGGTTTAATTTTGCCTTCTCGCTCTGCTTTTTCAATCATTGCTAAAGCAATTCTATCCTTTACAGAACCACCTGGATTTTGATATTCCAATTTTACATAAACATCTGCTGCATTGTCATCTACTACATTTCTCAATTTGACTACCGGTGTACCGCCAATAATTTGAGTAATATTATCTACTGGTTTTTGTGCCATTAAGAACACTCCTTTTTAGTTAGTTGTTGAAATCTTAGTTTATTTATCGGATATAGAATTATTTTATCAAATAAATTCTAGAAAGCAAACAAAATCACTAAGGATTATACAACTATTTAGTTCTACATTTCACTAAACCGCTAAAAATAAACATTTTAGCGTATTGATTTAAATTAAATTACGCTAAACTTTCTAGCAACACGTTTAATTCTTCTTCAGTATATTTATATTTATTTCCACAGAAATGACATACTGCTTCAGCACCATGATCTTCTTTAATCATATTTTGAATCTCAGCCTCGCCCAATCCTTTAATAGCATTTAAAAATTTCTCATGACTACAATTACATTCAAATTGAACAGGCATTTTCTCTAAAATTTGCACATGGTCTTCACCTAAGATTTCGTTTAGTAATCCTTCTGGCGTTAATCCTTGTTCAATTAATTTAGAAACTGGCGTCATTTCACTAATTGCTTTTTCTAATTTTGAAATTGTTTCATCTTTGGCACCTGGCATAACTTGAATGATAAATCCTCCTGCTGCTTTAATCGTATTATCAGGATTTACCAATACACCAAGACCTACCGATGAAGGTGTTTGTTCACTTGTAGCATAATAATAAGTAAAATCTTCACCAAGTTCTCCTGAAACAATTGGACTTGCTCCAGAGAAATAGTCTTTCATTCCAACGTCTTTAACAACCATAATAGATCCATTTGTCCCTACTGCTCGTCTTACATCAAGTTTACCTTGCTCATTTAATGGAAAATGAGTTTGTGGATGGTCTACATAAGCACGCACCTCGCCTTTAGCATTTGCATCGGCAATAATTCGTCCAATAGGTCCTTGGCCATCTACAGTGACAGTTAATTTTTGATCACCTTTCAACATTGCGCCCATCATAGCTGTTGCTGTCATTGTTCTTCCCATTGCAGCAGATGCTGTCGGCCATGTATAATGTCTCGTTTGTGCTTCTTGAACAGTTTCAGTTGTCAAAGCAGCATAAGCCCTAATCTCCCCATCAAATGCTAATGCTTTAACAATATAATCGTGTGTCATTATTTCAATCTCCTCTATTACTCTATATTTTAAAAATTACTTTACTTCATAAAATGCAACAATTGTACTTATTCTACACCCATCATTCTAAATAATGAAGCAACTTGTTTGATTATTAATTATTCGTGCCATAATGGGAGTGGGAGAGAAATGATATTTTCAAAGAATTTATTTCGTCGTCCCACCCCAACTTGCATTGTCTGTAGAATTTCATTTCGAAATTCTCTGTGTTGGGGCCCCGCCAACTTGCACATTATTGTATGCTGACTTTCCGACAGCTTCTGTGTTGAGGCCCACACCCCAACTCGCATTGCCTGTAGAAATTGGGAATCCAATTTCTCTTTGTTTGGGGCCCCGACTAGAATTGAAAAAAGCTTGTTACAAGCGCATTTTCGTTCAGTCAACTACTGCCAATACAACTTTGTAGAGCATTGAACATTGATTTATGTCTCAGGCTCGTATTCCTTAAATCATAAAAGTACCTCTTTCTATAACTTTATCATAGAAAGAGGTACTGAATATAATCGATTATTTATTGTCTGGGTTATTTGGATCGTAAGGTTTTTCGATATTTGGGGCTTGTCGATGTGCTGGTTCATCTTTTTCATCAGATTTATCAGCTTCTTTTTTATCCTCAGCAATATCTTTTTCTTCTTTACGATCTTCACTTTCGTCACGTTGTCCATCTTCTAATTGCTCTTTACGAATCTCTTCATAAGATTTACCGAATTTACCATCATTAAATTCAGAATCTTCATCTTTAACAACTTTAGCTGCATCATAATCAATTTCAGGTAATTTACCTTCGTAGAATAATGATTGAATTTGTTCAGCAACTAATGTTTCTTCTGTTAATAATGTTTCAGCAATTAAAATTAATTGTTCTTTGTGCTCTAATAAAATTTGTTTACAACGTTCGTATTGTTCTTTAACGATTCGTTGAACTTCTTTATCAATTTCATATGCGATTTGGCTTGAATAATTAGGCTCACCTTGCATATCTTTGCCTAAGAATACTTGACCATTGCTATGACCGAACTGTAATGGTCCTAATTTTTTACTCATACCATATTGCGTAACCATTGAGCGTGCGATTTGTGTTGCACGTTCGAAGTCATTTGAAGCACCTGTTGATACTTCGTTAAAGTTAATATCTTCTGATACACGTCCACCAAGTAAACCACAGATTTTATCTAATAACTCTTGTTCAGTCATTAAGAAACGATCTTGTTTAGGTAGCATCATTGCATAACCACCTGCTTGTCCACGTGGAACAATAGTAACTTTATGCACTACTTCTGCCTCATCAAGTACCATACCGATAATTGTATGACCAGCTTCGTGATGAGCAACAATATTACGTTCTTTCTTAGAAATAACTCGAGATTTCTTAGCAGGTCCAGCTATAACTCTATCCGTTGCCTCTTCGATATCTCTCATGTCAATTTTCTTTTTACCTTCACGTACAGCAATTAAAGATGCTTCATTTAATAAGTTCTCTAAATCAGCACCTGAGAAACCAGGTGTACGTTGTGAAATTGCTTTTAAATCAACCGTTTCATCAAGTGGTTTATTTTTAGCATGAACATGAAGAATTGCTTCACGGCCTTTCACATCTGGACGACCAACTTGAATTTGTCTATCAAAACGACCTGGACGTAATAAGGCTGGGTCAAGGATATCAGGACGGTTTGTAGCAGCTATCATAATGATACCTTCATTTTCACCGAATCCATCCATTTCAACTAATAATTGGTTTAGGGTTTGTTCACGTTCATCATGACCGCCACCAACACCTGCACCACGTTGACGACCAACAGCATCAATCTCATCGATAAAGATGATACAAGGCGCGTTTTTCTTAGCATTATCGAATAAGTCACGAACACGGCTCGCACCAACACCAACAAACATCTCTACAAAGTCTGAACCACTAATAGAGAAGAATGGTGCGCCTGCTTCACCTGCAACCGCTCTAGCAAGTAATGTTTTACCAGTACCTGGAGGTCCAACAAGTAAGACACCTTTAGGAATCCTAGATCCCATTTCTTTGAATTTTTTATTATCTTTCAAGAAATCAACAATTTCAATTAATTCTTGTTTTTCTTCATCTGCCCCTGCTACATCAGAGAAACGAACACGACGTTTATTATTATCGTACATTTTTGCTTTAGATTTACCAAAGTTCATCATACGACCGCCACTACCGCCACCTTGTGCTTGGCTTAGGAAGAAAATAAATAATAACGCTATGACTACAACTGGAATTAATGTTGAAAGTATACTCACAAAGACACTTTGTTTTTCTTCTTCTTTAATCGTTAATTTTACACCGTTTTGCTTTTTAGCAGCATCAGTAATTTTTTGTAATTCTTTTTCGTTGTTATATAAAATAGTTGATGAATAGTCTTCATCATTTTTCGTTTTACCACTTACCATATAGACATTTTGTTGTGGTTGGATTTCTAAAGTTTTAAGGTCACCTTTTTCCAACTTCTCTGTAAATTGATTATATGTAAGCTGTTTCGGCATATTTCCATTACCGTTTAAATATGAAAATAGACCAAAAATAATAACGCCTATTATTACGATAACTAGCACATTGCGAAAAGCTTTCTGCATGCGTCATTTCCTCCTACTTCCCATAATAAAACTAACAAAAATTGTAACATATGACATGTTTTATAAGCTAGTAATTGAGCTTAACATCAATGTCATTCACACCCTGTGTTAGTTTTATCAATCTCTATATTTTCCAACTTTTTAAGACATATGTCTTGTCTAAAATTAAATATATATGAAATACATTTTTCATATTTTTGAGTCTACACTATTATTTCTCAAACGCATAGTAATAATAACTGAAATTGATTAAAAAATTAATTTGAATACACTTCAGGTTTTAACGTACCGATATATGGTAAGTTTCGGTATAATTCACGATAATCTAAACCGTAACCAACAACAAATTCATCTGGTATTTTTTTACCTACATACTTAGCTTCAATGTCCGCTTTACGACGGTTTGGTTTATCTAATAAAGTAACTATTTCTAATGAATTAACTTTTCTAGATTGTAATAATTCAGTAATTGACTTAAGTGTAGTACCAGTCTCTAAGATATCTTCAATAATTAATACGTCTTTATTTTCAATAGAAGAACCTAAATCTTTAATGATTTGAACTTCACCAGTTGACTCAGTGCCTCCGTGATAACTAGAAACATCCATGAAATCAATTGATAAATGGGTATCAATTCGTTTAATTAAATCTGACATAAACATTGCTGAGCCTTTTAAGATACCCACGCATACTAATGGTTTACCTTGATAATCCTTTGTTAATTGTGCTCCCAATTCCTTACAGATATTTTGAATATCTTCTTCAGTTAACAATACTTCTTTCAAATCATTATGCATAACGCTATTCATCTCCATTTTTACTAATTATAATCCATTGTTTTATTGTTTGTTGTTGATATAAATCTCCTACCGCAATAATGCGCTGTTGTTTATCCAATACGATTGGCATTTGATCCCGAACCCACTGTTGCACTTTACAATCTATAAACAGGCGATTCACTTTCTTATAACCATCGCGCCCATTCAGTTTAAATGTATCGCCACTTTGTCGTGTTCTCACTGTAAGCGGAAATAAACATTTTGGTAAATTAGAATGTATCTCTAATCGATATTTGTTAAAAATATAATTACCTGGCTTTTCAATAGTTTGAACTCTAAAATATGTATCGCCATTATTTTTAGCCATTATTATTAATTTACCATATGCGATTTGAATTATCCATTTATCCGTGAGATTAATACTGAATTGTGCTTTCTTACTACTAAATTGTTTAAACCACTCTTCATATGTTTTAGCACTAATATTAAACAACTCATAATACTTTGATAATAGGCAATCCAACACAACCATCTTTAATGAGTTTGGCAAGTTATTAAAAGATTGTCTAGAAACCTCTAAATATTTTGACTGTTCATCAAACTTCACAAATTCTTGAATAAATTGTTTAGCTGAATATTGCAAAATATCATATTGTTCATCATGCCATTGTTTTAATTTTAATAAATGCGATACTTTAAGTTGATTATTTTCATCAATAGCTGGAATAATTCTATTACGAATATCATTTCTAACATATTTGTTATCTTTATTAGATTCATCTTCAAAATATGGTATATGATATCTCTCTTGGAATTGTTTTATTTCTTTTTTAGAGACAGCTAAAAGTGGTCGATAAATCTGATAACCTTTTCGCTTCGACAACTCATCAAATCCTAGTTTATTACGCGTTGATTTCCCATTAAAAATGCGATACATAATAGTTTCTAATTGATCATCCAAATGATGCGCCGTTAGCAATACATCCGCTTCTAATACATTCATCATTTCATCAAACCATTCGTAACGTTTAATTCGAGCTTCATTCTGAATGCTGTTATTTCGATTGAGACTATGCGACAAATCCAACTTTTTGATATGTAAATCGATGTGATGACGTTCGCAGTATGCTTCTAAAAATCTGGCTTCCTCGATTGAAGCTGACCTAACGCCATGATTGACATGTAAACATGTTAGTTTTCTGTAACTATCTTTATAATCATTTAGTAGTTGATACAATAAACACATACTATCAATACCTGTAGAAACAGCGACAACAATATGGTCATCAACATGCCAACCATTACTATTTAACTGCATAACATCACCTCACTTTTACAATTTTCAAAAATGGTATAAGTCTTAGTTATATCATTACAAATAAAAGAGACTGCTCCTTATTTAAGAAACAGTCTTAGATTGTCTAACGCTGCAATCGATTATTCGATACGCATCATTCTAAATATATTCCTTATCGAAACAGTCTTTATTTATTTTAATTAACGTCTAGAACCTTTGCCACCGCGTCTAGATTCTGTTTGACGTTTGATTGAAGTTAATTTATCTTCACTATCTTTTAAGAAATTGCTTAATTTCTTTTCAAAATCTTCGGCTTTTTGCACTGGTTTTTGATGACTTGGTTTACTCGTATGTTGTCTACGTGGACGGTCTTTAGCTTTCTTAATTGAAAGACTAATTTTTCCATCATCAGCAATAGATAATACTTTTACGTCTACTTCATCACCAACAGAAAGGTGCTCTTCTACGTTTTCAACATAATTATCTGCGACTTCACTAATGTGAACTAAACCACTTTTTCCTTCAGGTAATTCTACGAATGCACCAAACTTTTTAATACCAGTGACTTTACCTTTAAGCTTATTTCCAACTTCGATTGACATATGTTAAATAAATCCTCCCGATTTGATTCGATTTTCCCTTATTATATCCTTGTTTGGATTTTTTCACAATGTCTATACTCGGATAATTTTGAATCAATTTGGATTTATTTTTTCGAAGATTTTGAGCTAGACGAATCTTTGTCTTCTGGCAACCTAAAAATCACTTCACCTTTGTTGCTTAAGTAATAATCATCACGCGCAATTTTTTCAATGTAATCTTTGTCATTCAGATTATTCAACTTTTCTTTTAACGCAATTTCTTCATTTTGTTGCTTTTGAAACTGTGCTTCTTTCGCTTTTCGCTCCTGTGCATCAATATCATTGCGATGTTTTTGGACAACAAGCAAGATTGATAAAACAACAATTATCGCAAGTAATACGCCCGCAAATACTGTAATACGCCTACGAACAACACGCATTTTCATTTTTTGACGTTGTTTTTTCTTGTTCTCTTGCGACGTGTACTGATTTTCTATATGTTCTACTTTATTTTTCATTGCTTGTCACCTCCAATTTACGCTTCTTCAAGTCGACGCTCTTCAATGATTTCATACATGCCCTTCGCGTTATCTTTAGATGCATGTTCATTTAATGCAGTTACTTTAACTGTTACTAATTTTTGACCAAAGCGAATCGTCAGCACATCTTCAACTTTAACATCCGATCCAGCTTTAGCAACATTACCATTTATTGTAATTCTACCTTGATCACTTACCTCTTTTGCTAGCGTACGTCGCTTTATTAACCGTGATACTTTTAAATATTTATCTAATCTCATGTATTACTCTCCCCTTTTTCTAGCCACTGCTTTAACGCGGCCTCATCAAATGACTTATCCTTCGTCTTCTCATATAAATTTAAAAAATGCTTTGCAAATACTTTTTCAAATTTAACTCTTGGCTGTTTACCTTCAGCATCTTTCGCTTTAGACCAAATTTCTTTTAAGTCATCGATAGTTTCAGCATTGGCATCACCAAATATGTGTGGGTGTCTACGAATCATTTTAGCATTAAGACTTGTAATCACTTCTTTAATGTCGATATACCCTTCTTTTTTACCAATACTAGTATGCAATAACACTTGTAATAAAATATCTCCTAGTTCTTCAATCATATGCCAATCATCTTCATTGTCAATAGCTTCGAACAATTCAAATGTTTCTTCAAGTAAATAACGTTTAAGCGTTTCATGCGTTTGCACTTTATCCCATGGACAACCCTTATCTTCATCAACTAAAGTATCAATCACTTCCGTTGCAAAATCAAAGTCATGATACAAATATGTCGGTGTTGTGATTTTTGGTACGAATACACTCGTCAAATTATTGAATGCATTTTCATCATGATCCAATTCATATAATGGGCATGTCACAACGTTATCCGCACCATCGCTTCGTGCACCAGTGACAATTTGAACAGGGTAATCATCAGGATATCGTTCCATTAAAGTGATTTTCAAATTAGCAGCAACCATTGCACTATAAACTTGCGTAATCAATGTATGCGTTCTAACATTAAGTGTTACTTCTTGTAATGATGTCGCATCTAACAGTGTGAAGCCATCATTCGGATCTACATTAACTGCTTCAAAAACATCATCAATAAAGCTTTTCCCACCTAAAACTTTCACATCTATATCAGTATTGTCCTTTGCTAAAGCCAGTAATTTCACTGTAGTTGTCTCAGCAACTCTAGGGTGACCCGGAACCGCATAGACAATATCTTTTTCATTAGCAGCTTCAACCAATTGCGCCACAATATCATTATAGACATCTTCAAATTGGTCATGTGTTTCATAAACATGGTCAAAACTCTGAAATGTTAATTCATCTTGCAATGATTCTATAACTGGATGATCTAACGTTCTTGCATAAACTTTATCTTGTGTCTTTAAAAATTTATATATCCCTAGCGGCAAATCATCAATGCCATAGTTTCCTAAGCCAACAATCGTAATGGTATGTGCCATCAACGTCTTCCTTTCTTAATTTGATACAACTTTGAACCAAATGGTAAATAAGTTAACTCTTTATATGTCAAAACATTAAATCTAAAAATATAGAAAAACAATGCAATGATACCTAATACTGCTGCACATAATAATTCAATGAGTCCAGTGATTCTACCGTGTGTTGTCACTATGTTTAACACGCATTGAACAACTATCGACATAAATACCATACCTAAAACAACATTGATAAAAAATCGTCTCATCGCATGTAAGTGGTATTTTCTCGTGACAGCAATATGGATAATCGTACCGAATATAATTAATGATACAACAGTACTCATGCTCGCACCAATAATGCCACTTAAACGAATCAAAATGATATTAAGTATAAATTTAATAACCAATCCTGCCGTCATACCAACAAAAATAGGTCTCACAGCATGTTGAGCTTGTAATAATGCCATATCCATCATAATTAATGATACACAAATGACCGTAATCATATAAACGCTTAACGTTAAGGTTAAATCATTCGTCTTAAAAAACACACCGTTCATTAAAGGCAATAAATTAATTAATCCTATTCCCGCTGCTGTACTTATTAAAATCGTAATCTTTAATGACGCATTTGCATAACGATTCATAAGTACCTGATTATTCATTTTGATTGCCTCACTTAACAGAGGAATGAGCGCAAAACTAAATGTTGTAGTTACAATCAATCCCATCTGAATAAATGATGCACCACGGTCATAGACTCCTTTTTCGGTTATGGCAACATCGAATGGCACGCGTATCGCTTGAAGTGACTTAATAATAGTAACGCTATCAATCACTTGCCATAAAATTACGATTAATTGACTGATAGCGAAAATCAAAACCGAAAGTGCGAACTGTTTCCAAACGATCTTTGCAGTGTTATTTACCATTTTAAACTTAAAAGGTCGGTGCGCTACTAAATAAATTGAAGAACCGAAAAAACCTATCGTTGATGCTAAAATAGCAATTGTTCCCGCTTCATATATCGTCCAACCTCTATCTACAAAAACAACAATAGTAACAATAATAATACCTACTCGTATAACTTGTTCTATAACCTGGGAAATAGCCGGAACTGTCATATTATTTGCAGATTGATAATAACCTCTTAACACGCCAAGCATACCTATAAATATAAAGCTAAAACTTGCAGCTTGAATCATAGGTGTTAAATGGCTATCACCCATCATATGTGCAATATTGTTCGCAAACACAAAAATAGCAATAAATAATAATATACCAACTAATTGTATATAAGCGACTGCTTTTGCATATGCTTCGTCACTATGATACTTCCCTATATTTTGTGTAATTGCACTAGGAATGGCATTCATCGATAATATCATTCCTAATGCTACAATTGGATACACTTGTTGATATGCATACAAACCTGTATCGCCTAATATATTTTGATATGGAATTCGATATACAGCACTCAGAATTTTAATGACAATTAATGCAGCAGTTAATACGACAACGCCATTAAATGCTTCTTTATGCTTCATCACTGATTCTCATACTTTCTTCAATGCACTTAACTAAAAACTTCAAACTATCAAGCCATTGATTTTGTTTTGTTAAAGTAATTGTCATTGCATTATTTTGAACACCAACCTTCATTGTTCTACCTAAAGGTTGTGTTGCTTTGAACAGCACTTCGCCATCAATATTTTCAGTGGCTTTTACAGATAAATGAATATCAATTATTTTCCCTTTATCTTTAATCAACGTGATACCTGAATGTAATGCGTGTACTTTTATTTCCACTATATCAAGCAAACGTGCTACTTCAACAGGATAATCATTGAAACGATCAATTAATTCATCTTTAATGTCGATAATTTGATCAAATGTTTCAGTTTTTCGTAGCTTTTTATAAATTTCAATTTTAGCTTGTTCATTTGCAATATATTCTGTTGGCAAATATGCATCCAAGTTTAAATCAACTTCGACTTCTGGCACCTCAGATTCTGGTTCCTTAATACCACGTTTTTCATTTACAGCTTCTTCTAACATTTGACTGTACAAATCAAATCCAACTGTATCAATAAAGCCGTGCTGTTGTTTACCTAACAAATTACCAGCACCACGAATGTTCAAATCACGCATCGCAATCTTAAATCCTGAGCCTAACTCCGTAAATTCTTTAATCGCTTGTAATCGATCTTCTGCAGTCTCAGTTAGTACCTTATTTGCTGGATGTAAGAAGTATGCATAACCAATACGACTTGAACGACCAACACGACCTCTTAATTGATACAACTGACTTAATCCAAAGCGATCTGCATCTTCAATGATCAAAGTATTTGCATTTGGGACATCGACACCTGTTTCAATAATCGTCGTCGTTACTAAAATATCATATTCATTATTGATAAAACTTAACATCGTTTCTTCTAAATCGCGCTCTGTCATTTGTCCATGAGCAACTGCAATATTAGCATCTGGCATTAACATCTGGAGTTGTTCTCGTTTTTCATAAATGGATTGCACTTTATTATAAAGATAAAATACTTGGCCATCACGGGATAGTTCTCTTTCTAAAGCTTCTTTGATAAAACTCATGTTCTGTTCTAATACATATGTTTGAACTGGGAAACGATTTTCTGGCGGCGTTTCAATCACTGACAAATCACGCACACCTAGCATGCTCATATGCAATGTTCTAGGTATTGGGGTTGCAGTCAAAGTTAGTACATCTACATTATGTTTTAATGTTTTAATACGCTCTTTATGGCGTACACCAAATCGTTGTTCTTCATCTACAATCAACAGCCCTAAATCTTTATACTGTATATCTTTACTAAGTAATTTGTGTGTACCAACCACTATGTCAACAAACCCAGTTTTAAGTCCTTCCTTAGTTTGTTTTATCTCTTTAGGCGTTCTAAAACGACTCATTAATTGAATTTCAACAGGAAAATCCTGCATACGCTCAATTAACGTCTCATAATGTTGCTGAGCTAAAATAGTTGTAGGAACTAAAAATGCAACCTGCTTTCCTTCCATTACAGCTTTGAATGCTGCTCTCACTGCAACTTCAGTTTTACCATAACCAACATCACCACATAGCAAGCGATCCATTGGACGCGATTTTTGCATGTCATCTTTAATTTCATCGATAGATTTCGCTTGGTCAGGCGTAAGTTCATATGGAAAATCTAATTCAAATGTTGTTTGCTCAGCTGTGTCTTCCCCATATTGATAACCTTCTGCCATTTCTCTTTCTTTATATAAATCAATCAACTCTTCAGCAATATCTTCAACACTTTGTTGAACTTTAGCTTTTGTTTTTTTCCATTCACTGCCACCGAGTTTATTTAATTTTGGCGTCTTATCTTCCGAAGCTACATATTTTTGAACTTGATCCATTTGATCTACTGGAACAAATAGTTGATCCGTACCTTTATATTGCAATTTAATATAATCACGATGCGTTTGCCCCACTTCGAGCGTCTCAACACCTAAATATCTACCAACACCATGATGCACATGAACAATATAATCTCCCACATTTAAATCTTGGTAAGACTTAATTTTTTCAGCATTTGAGATAGCTTTCGTACGTTTTCGTTGCTTTTTCTGTTTTGATTTAAAAAGCTCACGTTCAGTAATGACAACTAATCCCATATCAGGTAGTTCAAATCCTTCAGATAAACTGCCTTCAATAATCACTGCTTGCCCCGATGACATTGAGCGATGCAATTTTGTTATTGATGGAATATGCATTTCACTTAACATCGCTTGCATACGTTCAACTTTAGTTTCCGTTTCGACCAAAACCACGATATGATAGTTTTGATTAACATATCGTTGAAATTCAGAACGCATAATATCATATTGCCCATAAAATTGTTGGACAGGTTTACATGAAAATTTAATAATATGATTTAGTTTTATCGGCATTGTTGTAGCGAATAATGAAAAATAAGTGACAGGATAGCCTTCAATCAATGTTTCAAAATCATCATATTTTATAAAACTTTGTCCTATAAATCCATTACCACTTTCAATAATATTGCTAATAAACGAATCAGACTCTACTGTTAAACTTTCTTCAGTTTCTTTAATACGATTAAATTCATCGACCGCAATGATTGCATCTTTTTGGAAATAATCAATAATTGTCGAAGGTGTTTCATACATAAACGCTACTAAACGACGTAGTATTTGATGATCAAAGTATGTACTTTCGAATAATTTAAAGCTTTCATACGTTTCTTTCAGATCATTGCGCACTGATTTATCTATTTTGGGTCTTGTATTTTCATATGCAGTTTTTAACTCTTCTTTAAGATGGCTGATCACTTCTTCAGTAATGATATAATCACTTGCAGTTGTTATATCGACTTCTTCAATATTATCTTTGGAACGCTGCGTTTCAACATCAAAATCCCGAATAGAATCAATTTCGGTATCAAATAGCTCAATTCTGATTGGTTCCCCAATTAGCGGAAAGATATCGATAATACCTCCTCGCAATGAGAATTCACCAATATGCGATACCACGGATTCCCGCTTGTACCCCATATTAACTAATTTGTTAAGAAATTGGTCCACATCGATATCCTCACCAACACGCAATGTCATTTGGTGATTTTGCCACATTTCAACAGGAGTTAACCACTTTTTCAAACCATTTAAAGGAACGATAAATAACCCTTTCTTACCTTGAGCTAACGCAGTTAAAGTTCTAATACGTTCACTCATCAGTTGAGGGCTTTGTGTTGAAAACTCTTCGGTCATAATATCTTGCACAGGATACTTATACAAGTCTTCAGCATCTACAAATTGAAGTAAATCTGTTTCTAATTTATCTGCTTGGTATAAATTATTGGTAATTAATAATAACTGTTGATTACTTTGTGCATATTTTTCAGCAATCATAGTCACTTTAGCTGACGGGGAAAGACCAGTTACTAGTGTGTTTGCTTGTCCAAATACCTGATTAAGGTCTTGAAAATGATTATCTTCTTTTATAAGTGTTGTCAATATTGTCATTATTTCACTTCACCATTAAATTCATTCATAACATGGTCAAATCGTGATGTTTCAACAAACTTTTCAATTGCGCGTGCTGCGTGTTCGATAACTTTTTCCATCGTTACCATTTCATCATTTGAAAAGCGTTGTAAAACATAATCAGGTACCGTCATACCATTCGTTGGTCTTCCCACACCAATACGAATACGTTTAAATTGGTCTGTACCAAGCATTTTAATAATTGATTTCATACCATTGTGACCGCCCGCACTTCCTTTTTGTCTTAAGCGAACTTGTCCTTGTTCTAAATCTAAATCATCATATAAGACAATTAAATCTTCTGGATTAACATTATAATAATCCATAATCGGTGCAACTGCTTCACCTGACAAATTCATCATTGTCATTGGTTCGATAAATAACACTTTATCTCCGTTCATTCGTTCAATTGTATATGCACCTTTAAACTTTTGTTTATCTAATGAAAAATTATTTTTCTCTAAAATATAATCAACGACTTCAAAGCCGATATTATGTCTTGTAAGTTCAAAACGTTTACCTATATTACCTAGACCTACAATACATTTCATGCGTGTTTACCTCCAACATAATTGTTTCATTTATTATTATAATGACAACATCTATTTTCCGCCATTGCCATCAATTATCATTATTCTTTAGCTTAGTAAGTATGTATTTTAAAATCATGTACATTAAAATTTTTATGATGTATCATTGTTGAGTTTAATGTCTTTTACTCACTAAAATTAATTAAACTTTAGTACAAAGCAATAAAGTTTAATTAAGCTTTATAATAACACAAAAAGCACCATGCTTATATTAAAATAAGCACAGTGCTTGTTAAACAAAGTATAAAAACTTTAATGTAACAGATTAAAATTACTCTTCAGTTTTTTCTTCGTCTTCTTTGCTTTCGCCAACAACTTCTGGTTCTTCAGTTTGTTGTTCGCCTTCCATAGCTTCGATTTCTTCTTCAGTTGGTTCTTCAGTTGGAGCAACTACTGTTACTACTGATTCAGCTGAATCGTTTTCGATTTTGAAGTCGCCAGTTACTTTAACATCAGCAACAGTTAAGCTGTCGTTAATGTTTAATTCAGTAATGTCTACTTCGATTGCTTCTGGAATATTGTCTGGAGTAGCAGTTACTTCTAAGTTGAATAATGGTTGTTCAACTACGCCGCCTTCTTTAGCGCCTACTGCTTCACCAACTAATTGAACTGGTACTTCAACAGTACGTTCTTCACTCATATTGATTGCTAAGAAGTCAATGTGAGTAATTTGGTTTTTAAGTGGATCGAATTGGTAGTCTGCAACCATAACCTTGATAGTTTTAGAACCAACGCCTAATTCGATAACACCGTTACGACCTACTTCACGGATAACTTTGATGAATTCTACTTCATCAACTTTAACTGACACGTTTTTAGTACCGTAACCGTATACTACTGCTGGTACTTTACCAGATTTTCTTAATTGTTTAAGATCTGAACGTGTTTGTTTACCTTGACGGATGATTGACTTTAATGAAGCCATTCTCATTTCCACCTTTCATTTTTGCTCAAAACGAGCACCTCACTTACCCATCAACATAATCGTTGCTTGCAAGTGTTTATTTATTCGTATAATCACGAACGAAACTATTATACACGTTTGGAATATGTTCGTCAAACGCCTTTTAAATATTAGTCAAATAATACGCTAACTGATTCTCTTTCGTATACACGAATGATAGCTTGTGCGATTAAACCAGCAACAGATAATTCTTTAGTGTTAGATGGTTTGCGATCTTCATCTAAATGAATTGAGTTTGTTACGATTAATTCTTTTATAGCAGAATTTTCGATACGTTCTTTAGCCGGTCCTGATAAAACAGGGTGTGTACAACAAGCATATACTTCTTTAGCACCTTTATCTTTTAATGCTTGTGCAGCTAAAGTGATTGTACCTGCTGTATCAATTATATCGTCAATAATAATTGCCGTACGTCCTTCAATCTCACCAACAATGTTCATCACTTCAGCAACATTTGGTCTAGGACGACGTTTATCTATAATTGCAATTGGAGTTTTTAAAATGTCAGCTAATTTACGTGCACGTGTAACACCGCCATGGTCTGGTGAAACAACGACACATTCTTCTGGGTTAATATTCGGATCATCTTTGAAATGTTTAGCAAGAATTGGCACACCCATTAAGTGGTCAATTGGAATATCAAAGAATCCTTGAATTTGTGGTGCATGTAAGTCTAACGCAATCATACGAGTTGCGCCAGCTGTTTCGATTAAGTTTGCAACTAATTTAGCAGTGATTGGCTCACGGCTACGGGCTTTTCTATCTTGTCTTGCATATCCATAATATGGCACTACAATATTGATTGTTGCTGCAGAAGCACGTTTACAAGCATCAATCATAATTAATAATTCCATTAAATGTAGATTCACAGGATATGATGTTGGTTGAATAATAAATACGTCACAACCACGAATACTCTCTTCGATATTAATTTGAATTTCTCCATCACTAAAACGTTTAACTGAACATTTACCTAGTTCAATTCCTACTTGGTCAGCAACTTCTTGCGCTAATGCTTCGTTTCCTTTCAATGAAAAAATCTTTAATGACGAATTCTTATATTCATTATTTAACATTTATAGTCCTCCAATTATTTACTTACGCAATTACTATTATATATAAAATGTAACTCCATTACTATGCGAATCATTAAATCATAAAGATTACATTAATATTACATAGGATTATCCTTTTATCCTAGCCATTTTAAATACGTAAATGATTATTTCCTATATCCTTCTTTTGTTGTTTGTCTTGCTCTTGCCACAGCTAAACTGTCATTTGGTACGTCATCTGTGATTGTGGAACCAGCTGCCACCAATACATCATCACCAATTGTTACAGGTGCTACTAAATTAACATTGCAACCTACAAATGAATCTTTGCCGACGATAGTTTTAAATTTATTTTCACCATCATAGTTAACTGTAATCGTTCCGCAACCAATATTAGTACGTTCGCCAATTACAGCATCACCAATATAGCTTAAATGTGAAACCTTGGCACCATCTTTAAGATCTGCTTTTTTAATTTCTACAAAATTTCCAACCTTAACATCTGCGCCTAATTGCGCGCCTGGTCTCAATTGCGCAAACGGACCGACCTTAGTATTCGCTCCTACGCTAGCATCATTAACAACAGACTGTTGAATACATGCACCATTTTCAATCGTACTATTGTTAATTTCAGAGTACTGACCAATAACAACATCTTCACCAATTTCTGTACGACCGTTAATTCGTACGCCTGGTTCAATGACTGTATCACTACCAATTGTAACGTCTGGACCAATAAAAGTGCTGTCAGGATCGATGATTGTCACACCATTTAACATGTGATAATGATTGGTACGACGTTGCATCGCCTTCTCAGCCTGACTAAGCATTACACGATCATTTACACCCATGATTTCTTCAACATCATTGGTACGATAGACTTCTACGATGCCGCCATCATTTAAAATTAACGACAATACATCAGGGAGGTAATATTCACCTTGCGCATTATCATTTTTCACTTGTGTTAATTTTTCAAACAACGTTTTATTATTAAACGCAAAAATACCTGAACTAATTTCATTAATATCCTTTTCAGCTTGCGTTGCATCTTTCTCTTCAACTATGCGTTCTAAACGACCTGACGCATTTCGAACGATTCTTCCGTATCCATATGGTTGTTGAATCGATGCAGATAATACAGTTGCTTGAGCATTAGCATCCTCATGATGCGCAATCAATGTTTCTAATGTTTCCTTTGTGATGAGCGGTGTATCACCACATACAACGATCGTCGTACCTTCCTTGTCTTCTAAGTGTGATTTCGCCATTTGCACTGCATGCGCAGTACCGAGTTGTTCCTCTTGAAAACTGTATAAAGAACGCTCGCCTAAATGTCCTTTTACACTTTCAGCACCATGTCCTACGATGGTTACAACTTGATCGACACCAGAGCCTTTCACACTTTCCAATACATGTTCGACCATAGGTTTCCCAGCAACCTCGTGTAGCACTTTATACTTTTTAGATTTCATTCTTGTGCCTTTACCTGCTGCCAAAATTATCGCGTGTCTTCGCATGAACATTAACCCCCATTAAATTTTACACTTCGTCATTATTATAATTTAATCTGCAATACTCTTTCAACATATAAAAGGCATTGTTTTTAATTCGTTGTAATTTTAAAAACAACTTTTTCTTACTTCAAAAATACGAGCATCATTCAAACGCAATTTTTATCAGCAATGAATCAATAATTTTCATATCATCATAATCTGTTAACGTATATATTTATTAGCCTTTCATTTCATAAAAAAACATTAATACAAACTAAAAAAACTGCCGACAAAGCTTTATGCTTTATCGACAGTATCAAATCAACTTATTGCAAATGTATTACATCGCTAAATATAAAATTGATTAAGCTTCTTCAGAATCTTCTGATGTAGCGTTTTTATCTGGTACTACTTCATCTGTTTCATCATATACTTTCATCACTGCATCTTGAATTTCTTGTCTCATATCTGAATTAATAGGATGCGCGATGTCGCGGAATTCACCATCTGGTGTACGTTTACTTGGCATTGCAACGAACAAGCCAGAGTTTCCTTCAATTACACGTAAATCATGAATTACGAAAGCTTCATCTAATGTAATGGAAACGAGTGCTTTCATTCGTCCATCTGTTTGTATTTTTCTAAGTCTTACATCTGTCACTTTCATGTAGTGAGCCCCCCCTATAGTATATATCTCTCTGTTTTATTTAGAAGCTTGATTAAACATATTAATCGAAAATTATAATTCCTTAATTTTACTTACTAATTCAATTTCTACTTTCACATCTTTTGGCAATCGCGCAACCTCTACACAACTACGCGCTGGCTTGTGTTCATTAAAATATTGACCATACACTTCATTTATTTTTTGGAAATCATTCATATCTTTAATGAAAATGGTCGCTTTCGCAACAGAATTCAAATCAGATCCTGCTTCTTCCAAAACAATCTTTAAATTTTCTAAAACTTGTTTTGTCTGTGCTTGAACATCAGCGCTTACGATTTTCCCATCAACATTCAATGGAATCTGACCAGAAGTATAAACCATACCATTTACAACTGTTGCATGCGAATATGGTCCAAGTGCTTCCGGTAATCTTGTTGTGTTAATGATTTTCATAATACTAAAACTCCTTTTATGAAAACTTAGATAAACTGTTGCCAGGTTCTACGTTAAACTCTTGATTATATTCATCTACATCAGATAATTTCACTAAGGAAGTATAATCTTCAATCAATCTTTGTTTAACTTCTTTTGATTCTACAAGTACTGATACCCCTTTTACATGGGCTTTAAACTCATTCATTAAATTCATAACACCATTAATAGAGCCACCAGCCCTCATAAAATCATCGACAACTAAAACATTTGAATTTTCTGCTAAAGTTCTCTTCGAAAGTACCATTGTCTCTATTTTTCTTGAAGATCCTGAAACGTAATTAATTGAAACTGTAGAACCTTCAGTCACCTTGTTGTCTTTTCTAATCACTACTACTGGTAAATTTAAAATATTAGCAACCGCATTTGCCAATGAAATACCTTTTGTCGCAATGGTAACAACAGCATCTAATTTTTCTTCCATGTAAATACTGGCAATTAACTTACCAACTTTGTTTAGTAGCGATGGATTACCTACCAAATCTGATAAAAATAAATACCCGCCAGGTAACAAACGTTCTTTCTCTTCTAATAGAGTAATGACCTCATTAACAACTTCAGTCGCCTCTTCTTTACTCATCATTGGTTTATACGTAACACCACCACTTGCGCCAGCAGTAGTAATTACTGTACCTAACTTTTCTTTTTGGAATGTATTTTTTATAATTTGGACATCTTCACTTATTGAAGACTTCGCCTGTTTAAATTTTTTCACAAAAAAAGTTAATGGAATCAATTTATTCGGATGGTTCATCAAATATTGCGTCATAAAAACAATTCTCTCGCTTCGTTTATATCTCATCTTTTCAACCCTTCTATCCTAATAGTCTAACTAAGTACACTTCATTACAACAACCGTTAACTGCATTATAAATATTTTTTGCTTGGCTTTCTTTTCGTGCTAGCCCATACACAGTCGGTCCGCTTCCACTCATTAACGCACCATCTGCACCACTTTTCAACATATTATTTTTTAATTTATCGATTTGTGGGTGTTTTGAAACAGAAATTGGCTCTAATCGATTAGACAAACTTTGACATAATTGTTGATAATCTCGATTTTCTAAGGCCTCGTAACACATTTTCGTATGTACGTCGTAACGCTTATCTAAATTGATCAACTTAAATATATCTGGTGATGATATGCCTAAGTTTGGTTTAGCAAGAATCACCCAAGCTGAAGGTGGTTTATTTAAAAACTCGATTTTCTCTCCTCTTCCAGTACATAGTGCAGTTTTATTATAAATACAAAACGGAATATCTGTCCCGATTTTACTGCCTAGTAGAGCTAATTCTTCCAAACTCGCTCCTATATTAAAAAGTCGATTCAATCCTCTTAACGTTGCTGCTGCATCAGCCGAACCTCCAGCTAAGCCAGCAGAAACAGGTATTTCTTTATCGATAGAAATTGTTACACCTTGCTTTAGTTGATATTGCTCAATAAATAGTTGCGCTGCACGATATGCAAGATTTTTATGATTAGAAGGCACATAATTATGTTCAATCTCAACAACTATCTTTCGATCTTTTCTTTTATGAAAAGTTAAACGATCATTTAAATCAACTGTTGTCATTATCATTTCAATCTCATGATAGCCATCATTTCTTTTAAAAAGTGTATCGAGCGTAAAATTAATTTTGGCTGGTGCCGTTTCATATATCATTTTCCGCCCTCTTTTCGTTATCTTAATATGATGATTTTAACATAAAGAGAATTAATATTTGACATTTTAATTTGTTTTTTAGTGTTTTTTTAATAAAAAAGTAATTTTCTCCATCTAATTACTTAGTATTTACTTGTATTTGTGTTTATAAATACAATTATCCATTTACTGAAAAATCTATAAGCGAAACATCAGTGTTAAACATTTTGTAAATAAAAAGAGTATTGAACATAATGCCCAACACTCAAATAATTATCATAATATTTACTTCTTATACTAAGAAACGTCTAACATCTCTATATGTCTTATTTAGTGTGCAATTGATTCGTGATGATTATCCTCTTCAAATGAAACTTGAACATTTTCAGTTAACACATCAGTGTATGTATAAGATACTCTCTCAAAGTTGTGTTTGTCTTGATCTAACTCAACAATGAAAACTGACGGATATGTTTCTTTTAAAATTCCAGAACGTTTTATTGTTTTCTTACGGCCTCCATTGGCTTTCAGTACAATACGATTTCCTACATGACAATCAATAGAATTTTTGATGTCCAAAATTGATTTTGGCATATTGCTCCACCTCGCTACAAGTTACATAATACCATATTTGCAGCGTTTTCGTCAAACAAAATTTAAATTTTAACAATAGTGCTTTACTTTGTCAATCATTTAATTTTCTAATTGAGGGAATTTTTTCTTTTCTTCATACAATTTAGCAAAATCTTGAATAGATAGCGTTTCACCGCGACGTCTTGGATCAATACCCGCTTGTTCTAACCATTGTAAAATCACTTCTTTGTGTTGTTTACCATCTTTAAAATAATTTTGATAGTTGTTATTAATTGTCTTTCTTCTTTGTGCAAATGCTGCTTTTGCTAACTTAAAGAATGCTTCCTCGTTATCTACTGTTACTAACGGTTCAGTTCTCTGCATCAGTTTTACAACTATTGAATCAACATTAGGTGGTGGCATAAATACAGATTTAGGTACCGTTAATACTTTACTAGTCTCTGTATAGTATTGTACGACAATTGATAATGAACCATATGCTTTTGAACCTACTTCAGCATTTAAGCGTTCGCCCACTTCTTTTTGCATCATCACCACGTAGCCATCAATTGGTATATCTTGTTGCATTAAATTTAATAAAATTGGCGTCGTAATATAGTACGGCAGGTTTGCAACAACCATTATTTTTTCGCAATCTTGTAAATGATTTTCAACAGCTTTTTTAATATTCGCTTTTAAAATATCTTCATTAATCACCGTCACATTATCATAAGGTGATAATGTATCATTTAATACCGGTATTAATCGTTGATCAATTTCAAATGCCAATACTCTTTTAGCATGTCTGGCCAATTGTTCTGTCAATGACCCCATACCTGGACCAATTTCAATCACCCCAGTTTGTGCATCAATATCACTTGCATCAATGATATTATTAATGATATTCACATCTATTAAAAAGTTCTGTCCTAAACTTTTTTTAAAATTAAAGCCATATTTATCTAACAACGCTCGCGTTCTTGATGGTGTTGCAATATCTTTATTATCCAACATTTTCACTTCCTCATTCATCTTCTAAAGCTTGCCTTACATCCGCTTCGGTATAACCAAATGCATTTAACTTTTTCAATAACTGCTTACCATTGGAATGGCCGATTCGCAATTTTCTACTTAAAATTTCTCTACGGCGCCTTGCATCTTTCCCAACGATTAACCCCAACTCTATAAGCACAGATTTATCAATTGATTCATAAGCTTCATCAAAGGGTGAACTAACATGCATTAACGCTTCTTTAATATCAATTAAGTCGGCATGTTCAACACCAATTTTCCCTTTTTTATTTTTAGCTTTTTCTCTATCAATATACGCGTGTTTAACACCTTTGACATGTTCAGTAATTGTACTTCTAATTTTATCTCCTGGAAAATCTGGATCTGTTAATACAATAACGCCTCGACTTTGTTGAGCATTTCTAATTACTTCTAAAGTTTGTTCGTTGATGGCACTACCATTCGTTTCAATCGTATCACATTCAACAGCTCGTTTAACACGCTCAGTATCATCTCGTCCTTCTACAACTATAAACTCATTGATTTTCATTTAAAACGCCTTCCTACAATTCTTAATTTCAAAGCACTAACCACCTCTATCGCACGTATTGCACATGCACGATATTTTAATTTAAAAAAGTGAGAAAGAACCATAGCATATTAAACGAATATAGCATCGTTTACATTTATGGCGGTGATCTTTCTCACTTTTAACTTTATGAATTTAAATTAAACAATTTCTCTGCATTTTTAGTTGTTTGTTCGCACACTTCTTCATAAGATAAGCCTTTTAATTCAGCAATTTGTTCAGCTACTAAAGTTACTCTCGCCGGTTCATTTCGCTTCCCTCTATACGGATGTGGCGAAAGATACGGTGCATCGGTTTCAACAAGCAATCGCTCCATTGACACATGCTTAGCAACTTCTTTAGGCTGTTTAGCATTTTTAAATGTCACAGGTCCACCTAATGAAATATAAAAATTCAGCTTATTAGTTACAATATCTGCAATTTCTGGAGAACCACTAAAGCTATGCATAATCCCGCCTACCTCTTCAGCATGCTCCTCCAATAAGATATCGATACAGTCTTGTGTTGCTTCACGGTTATGAATGATAATTGGTAACTTCAAACGCTTAGCTAAAGCAATTTGCTTTCTAAAAACTTCCTTTTGAACATCTGCAGGAGATTTATCCCAGTGATAATCTAATCCCATTTCACCAATACCAATCACTTTTGGATGCTGAGCTAAAGATTCAATCCATTCCAAGTGTTCTTCTGTAAAATCAATTGCGTCAACTGGATGCCAACCGATAATGCCATATAAAAAATCATACTCATCGATTAATTTCATCGCGCGTTCAATTGTCGATTTGTTAAAACCAACTACAAACATACGATCAACACCTGCTTCTCTAGCACGTGTAATCACTTCACTCAAATCATCATCGTATTGCTCATCATTTAAATGGACATGTGTATCGATTAACATAATTATCTCTCCTAATTTTTAAAAATACAGTTATTTAATCACTGCACCATTTGGAATTGCACTTGGTAAACTTACTAAGGTTAATACACCATCTTTTTCAGCAGATAATATCATACCTTCAGATTTTTGTCCCATTAATTTAGCTGGTTTCAAGTTAGTAACAACTGCTACTTTTTTACCAATAATATCATCTGGTGTATAGAATTTGGCAATTCCTGATACGATTTGTCTTTGTTCAGAATCTAAGTCTACTTGAATTTTTAAAAGCTTATCTGACTTCTTAACATGTTCAGCATCAATAATCGTTGCTGCCTTAATTTCAACTTTATCAAAGTCTTTAATATCAATTTGAGGTTTGCTAGGAATCTCTTCTTTTTCCTCTTCAGTAGCAGGCGGTTGCATTGATTCTTTGATATATGCAATTTCTGCTTCGCTATCCAATCTTGGGAAAATAGGTTTAGGTTGCCCAGTAACCATAATTGGCTCAGTAAGCACACCATATTGCGCTAAACTACTAAATTCCATAAATTGAGGATTGTTAATGTTCAATTGTTCAAAAATCTCTTTCGGCGCATGAGTTAAGAATGGACGTAATAATACAGCTGCATAACGAATATTTTCAACTAAGTGAGCCATAACATTGCCTAACATATCTTTTTGGCTATCGTCCTTAGCTAATACCCAAGGCGTTGTTTCGTCAATATACTTATTCGTTCTACTAATAAACTTCCATATCGTAGATAATGCCACAGAAAATTGCAAACTTTCCATGCTTTCAGTATAGCTTTTCACTGTTTCTAAAGCCATAGCTTCCATTTCTTCATCTAATTCATGAAGTGGACCTTGATACGCTGGTAATTCGCCATCAAAGTACTTATTAATCATAGAAATCGTACGGTTTACTAAGTTGCCTAAGTCATTTGCTAGATCGAAATTTGTACGCTCAACAAATGCTTCAGGTGTAAATACGCCATCTGAACCAAATGGTAATTCACGCATTAGATAATAACGTGTGGCATCTAAACCATAGCGATCAATTAAAATATTCGGGTCTACGACATTACCTTTAGATTTACTCATTTTTCCATCTTTCATCAAAATCCAACCATGTGCAAAGACTTTTTTAGGTAACGGTAAGTCTAATGCCATCAATAAAATAGGCCAAATAATTGAGTGGAATCGCACAATTTCCTTAGCCATTAAATGAATATCTGCTGGCCAGTATTTGTTAAATAGTGACTCATCATCTGATAAATAGCCTAATGCTGAAATATAGTTAACTAACGCATCAATCCAAACATAAACAACATGTTTTGGATTAGACGGAACATGGACACCCCAGTTAAATGATGTACGAGAAACAGCCAAATCAGCAAGTCCTGGTTTAATGAAGTTGTTAATCATTTCATTTTTTCTTGATGGTGGTTGTATAAAATCTGGATTTTGGTCATAGAATTCTAATAGACGGTCTGTATATTTACTAATATTAAAGAAATAACTTTCTTCTTTAACTAGTTCAACTTCATGTCCAGAATCTGGACTTTTACCACCAATAATTTTACCGTTTTCGTATTGTGGGTCTACTAATTGTGACTCTGTGTAGTATGTTTCATCCGGAACAGAATACCAACCTTCATATTCACCTAAATAGATATCACCTTGCTTTAATAAACGTTCAAATACTTGCTCAACGACATGTTTATGACGTTCTTCAGTTGTTCTGATAAAATCATCATTTGAAATTTCAAGCTTAGCCCACAATTGTTTAATTCCAGCAATCATCTCATCCAAATATTCAATTTCTGTCTTACCAGCTTTTTGAGCTTTTTCTTGAATTTTTTGACCGTGTTCATCCGTTCCAGTCAAATAACGAACATCATATCCTTGCATTCTCTTATATCTTGCAATAACATCTCCAGCCACTGTAGAATATGCATGTCCTATATGTAAATTCCCACTAGGATAGTATATTGGGGTTGTTATATAAAATGTTTCTTTAGCCATAACTGTTCCTCCTCGTAATGTCTCACTTCAAATAATATCTAAGATTTCTATGCATTTCAACGGACGCGACCATTTATCTCGTCATCTCATTTTCATCTTATTCAATGTTAAGGTATTTATTACTTTCAATGTATTTATTTTACATTAAAAAACGTCGATGTCATCATTTTTTTATCATAGTCAACATCATTTTATCAGTATCAATGCAAAATGATAACTTACCATTTAAAATTACAGCTTGCGTTTATAAAATCGTTTAAAATTTCATATAATTGATAAAGTGATTAACTTATTTGATGATAAATATTATATACTTCATTCGTTTTAAGTTGTCGTTCTTCAGCAACTTTTTTAATAGCTTGTTTTGGTTTCATCTGTGAAGTTTGAATATAATGATCAACATGCTCATTGATAGATAAATCATCAAACCACGATATCTCATTGTTCGCTTTAGCACCCTCAATCAAGATAACGAATTCGCCTTTCAATGGTACATCGCCTTGCTGAATCAATGCTTGTAATTGTGTTACATCATCAGTTACAATTTGTTCGAACTTCTTAGTCAATTCACGCCCTAGTGATACTTGTCGTGTTGCATCTATCTTTGCAATTGTTTTTAATGTATCTGTCACACGATGCGGTGATTCGTATATAATTAATGTGCTATTTTCATACATACGTTGCTCTAATACAGCACTTTTTTCTTTCTCTTTTCGTGGCAAAAATCCTAAAAATGTATATACATATGAAGGTAATCCACTAGCCATCAAAGCCGTCAGCCCAGCATTAGGTCCAGGCACAGTCTCTACTTTAATATTAGCTTCTCTGGCTGCCACTACTAATTCGTATCCAGGATCACTAATTAAGGGCAATCCAGCATCAGATACGAGCGCAACGTCAAGACCTAATTCTAACTGTTCAATGATAAAAGCAGTCTGCTTATCCTTGTTATGTTCGTGATATGACTTTAATGGAGTTGGAATATCATAATGATTACACAGCTTACTAGTTACTCTAGTGTCTTCACAAGCAATCATATCAACACGTTTCAATACATCAACTGCTCTATAAGTAATATCTGCTAAATTACCAATTGGTGTGCCCACTAAATATAATACAGCCATACTATCGCTCCTTAATTAATCGCAATTTCTTTTGTCTGGTATAAGTTTTAATTTCATATTCACGCTTCAATGCTTCAGACTTTGTCTCATACATTTCTTGATAAACTAAATGCACCGGACGTCTTACTTTCGTATATTTGGCTCCTTGACCTCGGTTATGTTTTTCAACACGTGCATTAACGTCTTTAGCGTATCCTGTATATAAACTTCCATCACTACATTTTACAATATATACAAAATGACTATCCATAATATACTTCCTTCATTTCTTCGCTATAATTACCATCTTCATTATAAATATAAAATGGGGGCATGATTTCTAAACCTTGATTTCCACCTTTTCGACCTTCTACAACGATCGTTTGTGCCGATTTCCCTACTTTACTATATATAAAAACGACTTTCTTAGGTTCAATATTCACTTTTCTCATTTCAAACAAGACATCCATTAGTCTATCTGCACGATGTACCATGTTTAGCCTGCCACCTTCTTTTAATAAATGACGGGCTGCAATCATGCAATCTTCAAGTGTACACATAATCTCATGTCTCGCTATCTTATGTGCTTCTTTTTGATGTTGGTGTTGCTGATTCTCTTTAAAATAAGGCGGATTACACGTTACTAAAGTATATTGTGAAGGTTTAAATACTTTAGTAACGTTTTTCAAATCCATGTGATGCATTGTTAAATATTCATCAACATCATTGAATTGAAATGTGCGTCGCGCCATATCGACAAGTGTTTTTTGAATCTCAACACCTTCTATATGTCGTGGATGTTTCGCAAACAATAACATGGGTATCACCCCATTGCCTGAACATAAGTCCAACACAATATCTTTTGTTCTAGGTTTTGTAAAATGCCCTAACAACAAAGCATCCGTTGAAAACGAAAAAACATCATCATTTTGAATAATACTAAAATTTTCTTTGATTAGTTGATCAAATCGTTCATTCTCTTTTAACATTTTTAACTCCTATGAAGACAACCTTTTTCTATTGAGTAATTGAAATCTCTTTTTATATTATATGCCTATCTACATTCGATGTATTTTTGACTTTTAACAGCTACATTTTATAACTAATGATACTGCGCGCACACTTAATAATAACATTTAGTACCGCTATCTCTTATGCAATCACCAAAACTTTATACACAATTAAAGCCTGAAACATGCATTGTCTCAGACTTATCCAAACCATATTCATTTATAATTATAACACTATTTGAGTGTGCTTGATTAATCACTTAAAACTTCTAAACAGAACAGACAATCTTCACCATGTCGATGTTTTCCAAATAATTCGCCTTTACAAATATGAAATCCTTCTCCATACAATATAGCCAAATTATCTTTACTTGGTAATGGCTTTTTCACAGCTTTTGCTGGTTTTGAATTCGCAGTATCAATAGTAGTTGGTTCATCATTGCCCAACACCTTTTTCAAATTATCATTTTCAAGTTGAAGCGCTACATTTTCTTCTACTAATTCAACTGCAAGTGCCTTTAATTCTGAAGTTTCCTTTGAAAGTTGATTGACATTCATTTCTAAACGCATTATTTTTTCAAATATTTCATTGCGATCCAAATGTAATAATGCCTCCTTAATGCATAGTTTCTATTTCTTCTAATTTATATTCAAGTGGCTGTTCATGTCCCTCAAGCTTCACCTGCATAGAAATGTCTAATATATTTAAAGCAACTACTTTCCCGTTACCATCAGGCGTTTCAATTGCTTCACCGATATCAGGTAATTGCGCACGTACTTCCTCATAGTAGTCATTTTCATATTTTAAACAACACATCAAACGACCACATGCACCGGAAATTTTAGTTGGATTTAATGATAAATTTTGATCCTTAGCCATCTTAATTGATACTGGTTCAAAATCTCCTAAAAATGTAGAGCAACATAACGACCTACCACAAGGTCCGATACCGCCAAGCAATTTGGCTTCATCCCTTACACCAATTTGTCTCAACTCGATACGTGTTTTTAAATGTTGCGCTAATATTTTTACTAATTTTCTAAAATCAATACGATCATCCGCCGTAAAATTAAAAATAACTTTCGATTTATCTAATGTATATTCGCAATTGACTAAACGCATGTCCAAACCTTGTTCTCTTACAATGTCTTTACATAGTATTAATGCATTTTCAGCATCTCGTTCATTACAATTAAATTTATCAATATCTTTGTCATCAGCAATGCGAATAATATTTTTAAGAGGTAACGCAACATCCTCTTCAGCAATATCCATTAATGGATTTTTAACAATACCTATCTCTATGCCTCTTTTAGATTCGACAACTACCCAGTCATCTATATCTACTTGTATATCATTAGGTGTATAATATTCTAATTTTCCCGCTTTTTGAAACTGAACACCTATTACATTTGGCATCTAACTCACACCCTTAATTACGATTTGTTCAAATACAAGCGTTGGATTTACATTTTGATTCAATTTCTTATGTGCTTCCGTCAGTTGATCAAACATCAAAATTAATTGATTAAACGACAACTTTTGCGCATATTGATCAATATCATTTTTTAAATCACTATATATTTGTTTATCCTCTACATTTACCTTTGTATGTATGATATCTTCGAAGAAACCATTCACAGCTGCAATAGTTAAAGATTGCAGTTTTTTATTTTTAGCCTGTTTCAATAAATCAATAATACCTATAAGTGCCATTGGCTTATTAGTAAGCAACAATTCACACCAACGTATAACTGATTTCCTTAATGCTAATAAATCAAATTCTTCATTTAAAGCCATTGCATTATCTATTTGCGTAGTATAAGTACTAATCATTTCAGCTACTGGCTTAGACATGTCTTGTTCAACTAATCTATTTATAAACTTTTCTTTATCAATAGGCTTGAAATATACATGCTGACACCTTGAATGGATTGTGTCTAAAATTTGTTCAGGTTTTGTAGACAATAAAATAGCAATCGTATTGTCCGGTGGTTCTTCAAGAAATTTCAAGATACTGTTTTCCCCTTGAACAGTTAACTTTTCAAAGTCTTCAATGATGTACACTTTATTTGTGCTTTCTATAGGAAGTTGATTCATATGACGCACAAGTTGTTCAACTTGTTCTTTCTTAATTGCATTCTCAGTTGTTGATATATACATAAAGTCTGGATGATTATATGTACTAACCTTTGTTTCACATTGACTATCTGTTTGACATAAAATAAGCTTTGCAAAATTAATCGCAACTTGTTTCATCGTTTGTGCATCATCACCTTCAAATAAATAGGCATGCGATAATTTATTTGAATGATATGCATTCGTCAATTGTTGCTGTTCATCCATTCATTACAAACTCCCTTTTGCTTTTATATAAAAAGGTTGCCAAAGAGCAACTAATTACTGCAACAATAGCGACCATGATTTGTGATTATTTTTAGAACCACAAAAATCAAATCTATTGGCATCTGAACTAGTCGCAGTCAAGCAACCCAAAATTGTTAATAACTTATTAATACACTATTTTAAGTATCTCTAATTGATGATTGTATTATAGAATTAAAATTGATGGAATGCATCAACTGGCATAACAAATACAGTAGCACCGCCAACTTCAACTTCAACTGGATATGGAATGTACGAATCCGCACTGCCTCCCATAGGTGTAATAGGTGAAACTAACTGTTCTCTATTACCACACGTTTGATTAATCACAGACAATATTTCATCTACTCGGTCATCATTGACACCACATAAGAATGTTGTATTACCTGCTCTTAAAAACCCACCTGTTGTTGCCAATTTTGTTGCTCTAAAGTTATTTTTAACAAGTTGATCTGCAAGTTCCTGACTATCTTGATCTTGTACGATCGCTATAATCATTTTCATTTTATAACACCTCTTCTAACAATTATATCATATCTTTTCTAAATATTTGATGATAGTTTGATACGTGTCTTCAACAACATTTTCAAGAGGTTGATCTGCATTAACGCTTTTGAACCGTTGTGATTCATTATGAATGATTTCTTGGTAACCTTCAATTACTTTTTCGTGAAACTTTAAATCTTCTTGATCTAATCTATTTTGATCTCTTGAATTTTTAATAATACGTTCGCGGCCTACTTCAGCACTAACATTCAAATAAATCGTCAAGTCTGGATATAATCCATTTATTGCAAATTCGTTTAATGCTCTTACTTCTTCAACGCCAATCCCTCTAGCATAACCTTGATAAGCTAATGAACTATCGATATAGCGATCACACAACACAACCTTACCTTCTTTTAAAGCTGGTATGACCTTTAATACAAGATGTTCTCCTCTAGATGCAGCAAATAACATTGCTTCAGTTCTAATGTCCATATCATTGCCTTCTAATACAATTTTACGTATTTCTTCACCAGTAGGAACACCACCTGGTTCTCTAGTCATAATGACATCATAATCTTTTACTAATCTATGATAAACTTCATTAATTACAGTTGTTTTACCTGAGCCTTCTGGGCCCTCAAAAGTTATAAAAGCTGACATTTTATTCATCCTCAACTAAAATTTTATTATTTTTAATTCCTTCAACTATCATTCCAGTTTCCAGATATTCATTTACCAATTCTATCATATTTTCAGTTATTGTTTCTCCTTTGAAAATAATAGGAATCCCTGGCGGATATGGGACAATATGTCGCGCCAGAACTTTACCTTTTGCCTTTTTCAAATCACACCAAGTAACATATTCAAAGCGTTTTGGTTTATAGTTACCTTCAGTTGTTAAAAGTTGTGTTTGTTTAACTTTAGAAACTGATTTTTTCGGTAAAATCATATCTTCTATTTTACGTAAAAGCGAATCAAATAAATACGTATCCTCATGATGCCATAACGGCAATATCGCTAACGCTTGATAGTCGTCCGCTAATTCTAAATAGATATGTGCATTCATAAACCAATTTTGAATATCATGACCTGTAAAGCCTTCATATTTTATCAACAACTTCAACGGATCATCAACTTGAAGCATTTCAAAACCTTTCTTCTCCAAACATTCGATTAATTGCGCTCTCTTATCAAAAAACACGGTACTATCATATGTTTTATAGAACTGGGCAGCTGACTCTAAACTAGCCATAATCAAATACGAAGGACTAGATGTTTGGAAATAGCTTAGATATTCTATAATATTTTCTCTATAAGGTGCATTTTTATGAATATAAAGTACCGAGCCCATCGTTAAAGAAGGTAACGTTTTATGAAAAGATTGAACAACATAGTCAGCTTGATAATTTAATGTAGAATCTGGAAATCCTTGCAATCCAAAGTGCGCGCCGTGTGCTTCGTCAATGAGTACAGGAATGCCTAATTGGTGCAAAGATTTGATAACCTCTTCTACATTAAATGTTTCACCGTAATAGTTAGGATAAGTCAACACAGCAAGTTTGTGACCGTCATTATTCAAACGGCTTAAATTAACTTTATTATAATGATTCGTTAACGGACTTTGATGCGTTTCAATAAAATGCCCTTCTTGTTGACTAATATCGAGCGCATGTAATACAGATTTATGTACATTTCTTGCCATTAAGATATCGCCTTTTTTCTGTGAAAAAGACTGGATGACAGATAATATTCCCGAAGTGGTGCCATTCACTAAGAAATAACCATCATAATCTGAATGTTTCTCCACCTGCTTCATACTCTCCAAAATGACTTCTTCAGGATGATGTAAATCATCTAATCCAGGTATTTCAGTTTTATCCATTGTCATTGATAATTGAGATAAATGACCGATAGTCATATTTTTATGACCCGGAACATGCAAAGAAATCGCTTCTTCTTGATTTAAACTTTCTAATTTATTTAAAATAGGTTGCTTCATGATATACGCTTCCTTTATTTACAATGTTTTGGAATTAGTTACTTTCAAAAGTATTAATTATATAGTAACACTTCTTTGACAAAAGTTAGTGTTACTTATGCAATAGCTTGTCTATTGTATAATAATTAATTTCCT
>ERZ1023423.33-NODE-33-length-32282-cov-63.023490_pt1 | contig 32282 bp, 29 predicted proteins | sample MGYA00380513_ERZ1023423 | MGnify/ENA primary metagenome ERZ1023423 (study PRJEB33173, sample SAMEA4830333) | metagenome | study: EMG produced TPA metagenomics assembly of the PRJEB25223 data set...
TGTCTGAGTCTGAGTCGCTATCTGAATCTGAATCACTATCTGAGTCAGAAGCACTATCTGAATCTGAATCGTTATCTGAGTCGGAAGCACTGTCTGAGTCTGAGTCACTATCTGAATCTGAATCGCTATCTAAATCCGTGTCGTTGTCTGAGTCTGAATTTAAATCATTTATTGCATTCGAATCAGACTCTCCGTTCTCATCATTTTCAGAAGTTGCAAGTGGATTTATGTTATTTTCATTAGATTGAGGCTGATGACTTATTGAATTGTCGTCACTAAAAGTCTGATTTTCAGATTCTGCTTTATTAATATCATTATTCGAAGAAATGGGCTGTATATTCTCCTCTGCTGCATGTGCATGATTATCAAATAAGGGTGTACTCAACATAAATGCAAAACCTGTTAATACAAACGAATGCTTGATTTTATTGTTATTCATAAGTCAATCACCTCCTCTTTAAATTCTTTTATCATCTTTAGTATATAGAAAATATTAGATTTTTGCATTCAAATAAGACTTTTGAAAATGAATATTAATCTTGTTGAAATTTCATAGTAATTATTTGTGCATTATGAAAAGTATAATTATTATAGTATGTATAAATCAAAAGCAAAGGAGTATTTTAAAAATGGGGATTTTTAATAATACTGAAAATGAACAATCATTTAACGAAGCAATTGAAACTAGAAGAACTATTTATAATTTAGAAAAAACAATATCTATTAGTGATGAAGAACTAGAAGAATTAATCGCACATGCTGTAAAGCATGTACCTTCTGCATTCAACTCTCAATCAACAAGAATAGTTTTACTTTTGAATGACAAAAATGAACAATTCTGGGAAAATACAAAATCTATTTTAAAAGAAACAATGGGTCCTGACAGAGATTTTGAACCTACTCGCCAAAAAATTGATAATTTCAAACATTCTCATGGCACAATTCTTTATTATGAAGATCAAAGTGTTATTAATGCATTACAAGATAAAATGCCTAACTTCTATGAAAACTTTGAAATTTGGTCAAACCAAGCTAACGCGATGCATCAGTATGCTATTTGGACTGCTTTAGCTACTAAAGGCATCGGTGCATCTTTACAACACTATAATCCAATTGTAGACGAATCTACTGCAAGCCAATTTGATATTCCGAATACATGGAAATTAATCGCACAAATGCCTTTCGGTGATGTACGTGAGAGTGCGAATGAAAAAGAAATTAAACCTGTAGAAGATCGTTTTATTATTAAAAAATAATTTAATTAACTGCGTCTGTGTAGGTATTACACAGACGCTTTTTTGCGTTTAATACGTAACTTTAGTATCTTATAAATAACTCGTAATAGGGAGTGAAGAAGATGAAAATTCAACTTTTTCAATTTCATATAACTTATGGAAATGCTAATGAAAATGAATCCAAAATAAAAAAATGGTTTAAAGAATACTTGAACGATGATACGGAGGTCGTTGTTTTACCTGAAATGTGGAACAACGGATACGCTTTAGAGGATTTAAAGGTTAAAGCAGATACTAATTTAAAACGAAGTTTTTCATTTATAGCTCAACTGGCTAAACAATTCAATGTTGATATTATTGCAGGTTCTGTATCAAATATTAGAGACAATAACGTGTATAATACGGCATTTTCAGTGAATAAAGATGGTGAGTTAATAAATGAGTACGATAAAGTCCATCTTGTACCAATGCTTAGAGAACCTGAGTTTCTGACTGATGGCAATAAAGTACCTGAACCTTTTCAATTGTCAGATGGTACCCTAGCTACACAAATCATATGCTATGATTTACGGTTTCCTGAATTGTTAAGATATCCAGCTAAAAATGGTGCTAAAATTGCATTTTACGTTGCACAATGGCCTAGTGCTAGACTTAATCATTGGTTGGCATTGCTTAAAGCAAGAGCTATTGAAAATGATATGTATGTAGTTGCAGCTAATGGTTGCGGTAATGATGGAAACACGGAGTACGCTGGATATTCGACAGTTATCAATCCAAATGGTGAGATTGTTCAAGAATTGGGCAGTGATGAAGGTGTCCTCACCACTAATGTAGATTTAGAATTGGTTGATCAACAAAGAGAGTCTATACCTGTACTTAGAAATCTAAAACCTAATTTATATAAATAAAATTAAGCCGTGAGCTTGGGAGGGACTCACGGCTTTGATAACTTATTATTAAGGGAATGTTTTTACAGTTATTTTTTCAATCTATTTTTTGGGGATGTTATTAATTATGAAAAAATTTTAGTGAATTTATCTATTTTATTAATGATAAATTGAATGTTGTTTACGATAGCTTACATGCTAGAAATAATTACCTAATTAAAGGTAGCTAAGAATAATACGTAACACTGAGTCCAAGGAAACTACAGCTTTATAGCAAATGCTGCTCACTTGCTATTAACTTTGGGTTATTAAGTTGGGATGGCTTAACAACCCATTACTTAGTCATACTATACGAAGAAAACAAAGTTACAATGAAAGAATTCAAAACTTATTTTTTGAATTTTTTAATTGTATCAATGATCCATTTAATGAAATCACTGATTGTAGATACGATATCTGCAGCCATTACACTTCACTCCTTCCAACTAAATAATGGATTTGAATGATTTGGGAAGAATCATTCAATTAAGATTAAGCAAATTTTTCAACTATCTTTCTATCACATCTCTGTGATATGAGTCTATTAAAACATGGTTTTTACATTAAAGTACGATAATTCCTTAACTCGTCAAAAAATGTACTTAAGTGTATTTCTATTTATGTTAAAATATCACTTGGGAATTAAAAATAACACTTAGGTATATTTTTTAAACAGTTAGGCATAATATTTAAAATGAGTTGCGCAAAATTGTATAATGTATTATGAGGAGAGTAATAGACGATTGAATATAATAGATAGAAAAATTGATGAATTTGCTAACTATTTACAACGCAAAAACAACTTAGATCATATACAATTTTTGAAAGTTCGCTTAGGTATGCAGGTAGTATTAACAAATATTGAAAAAACAATTATTGTATACGGGTTAGCATTAATTTTCCAGACTTTTTATTACACACTTTTAACTCATTTAAGTTATTTTTTAATTAGAAGTAATGCTCATGGTGCACACGCAAAATCATCCCTATTATGTCATATTCAAAATATAATTCTTTTTATTTTATTCCCATATTTGATAATAAAGTTTGATGTAAAATATCTAATATTATTATTTTTGGCATTGATAGGTTTTATTATAGTTATTAAGAATGCACCTGCAGCAACGAAAAAACAACCCATACCTAAACGCCTACTAAAACGTAAGAAAATACTCTCCATTGTTTTATATTGCTTTATTCTAGTAGTTTCATTCGTTACATTTGAGCCAGTTAATAAACTTATTTTATTTGGCGAATTTTTAGAGTCATTGACACTATTATCTATTTTTTTCCCTAAGGAGGATACATGATTATGGAAGGATTATTTAATTTATTTATAAAATTCTTTACTATGATATTTGAATTCATTGGTTTTGTAGCAGGAGCAAATCCATGCGCTTCTTATTTCGATGAACCTGAGGTACCTAAGGAATTATCTAAACTTTACGAGTAAACTTTACAGAAAGTGTGTAAGTTATGGATGAAATTAATTTTTTACCATTTGCAGCCCTACAGGTTTTTTTAATATTTTGGGTTACAAAAGTTATTATTAATATGAAGTTTAATTTGAGGGATTATTTAATCATTTTATCGATTGTAATCCCTTCTACTATACTTTATTATTTTTGGCATAGTAAAGCTCTTATTGCTTTAGTAATAATTATTACAATATTCTTCTACACCAAGATTAAGTTATATTCCGTGATTGTTGTTTTATTCACCAATATGATTTTATATTTAACTAATTTCATAACGGTATACATATATTTAACTATAAAAGATTGGATTCCCAATAGATTAGTTTTATTAACGATACACTTCAGTTTCTTTGTAGTTATAGCTCTAATTATAGCTTATTTAACTCAATTATTATTTAAAAAACTTAAAGAATCATACCTATCACTCAATAAAAGATACTTATTTATTATTACTATTGTACTATTAGTATCTTTTATTTTACTTTATATGGTTTCTCAAACAGATATGCAAGCAAATGACAGTCTCAAATTATACGCTGTCTTATTAGTAGCTCTTATCGTATTTTTAAGTGTAGTAATTCTAATCATGTCAACGTTCACTCTACGTGAAATGAAGTATAAGCGTAATCTTGAAGAAATTGAAACGTACTATGAATATACGCTACGTATCGAAAGTATCAATAATGAGATGCGTAAGTTCCGACATGATTACGTCAATATTCTTTCTACGCTTTCAGATTTTATTCGTGAAGATGATATGCAAGGTCTTAAAAAATATTTCAATGAACAAATTGTTCCTATGAAGGATAATATGAAAACGCGCTCTATAAAAATAAATGGTATTGAAAATCTTAAAGTTAGAGAAATTAAAGGGTTAATTACTACTAAAATTCTTCAAGCTCAAGAGAAAGCAATACCGATTAGTATAGAGGTTCCTGATGAAATTGATAAAATCGAAATGAACACTATAGAGTTCAGCCGTATTTCAGGAATTATTTTGGATAATGCCATTGAAGCTTCAGAAGTTCTTGATGATCCACTTATTCAAATTGCTTTTATTAATAATGAAGAATCTGTTACATTCATTGTGATGAATAAATGTAGCGATGATACCCCTAAAATACATGAATTATTTGAAGAAGGCTTTTCAACTAAAGGCGATAACAGAGGGTTAGGTCTATCTACGCTTAAAGAACTGACTGACCAAAATGAGAACGTCCTATTAGATACTGTTATCGAAAATGGATATTTCGTTCAAAAAGTAGAAATTATTAATACGGAAGCATAAGGATGTGAAATATAGATGAAGATATTCGTTTGCGAAGACGATCCTAGACAAAGAGAAAACATGGTTTCAATTATCAAAAATTACATCATGATAGAAGAAAAACCTATGGAACTAGCTCTCGCAACTGATGATCCTTATGAAGTGCTTGAGCAATCAAAAGAAATGAATGATATTGGTTGTTATTTCTTAGACATTCAATTAGAAGCTGATATGAATGGTATTAAACTTGGTAGTGAAATTCGTAAACATGACCCTGTGGGTAACATTATTTTTGTAACAAGTCACAGCGAACTTACTTATCTCACTTTTGTTTATAAAGTGGCTGCTATGGATTTCATTTTCAAAGATGATCCTTCAGAACTAAAAACAAGAATCATTGACTGTCTTGAAACTGCTCATACACGTCTTAAGTTGCTATCTAAAGAAAGTAATGTTGAAACAATTGAGTTAAAACGTGGTAGTAACTCTGTGTATGTTCAATATGACGATATTATGTTCTTTGAATCATCAACTAAGTCACACAGATTAATCGCACACTTAGATAAACGTCAAATTGAATTTTACGGTAATCTTAAAGAGTTAGCTCAACTTGATGAACGTTTCTTTAGATGTCATAACAGCTTTGTAGTGAATAGACATAACATTGAATCGATTGATTCTAAAGAGCGTATCGTTTATTTCAAAAATGGTGAAAATTGTTTCGCGTCTGTGCGTAATGTTAAAAAAATCTAACACACTTTAAAATACCCAGCTTATTTATCACTCTATAGTGAATAAGCTGGGTTTCTTTATGAGTTTAGGAACCTTTTTCAATTTCTTCTGTTGTGGGTAAACTTTCAATGGCGCCATATCTTGTAGTTGTTATAGCTGCCACTTTATTACCAAATTCGAGAATGCTATTACCTTCATTTTCAAATAATTGAGCAACATCAATAATATCTGAAGATAATATACGACTAATAACGGCTCCTATAAAGGCATCACCGGCACCTGTAGTATCTATAGCTTTAACTTTGAAACCTTGATGTTCTATAGTAAATTGGTTCTTAGTAAACGCTTGTGCCCCTTTCGGACCTTTAGTATAAATCACTACAGCCACGTTACCTTTAAATAGTGACTGTATAGCTTTAGTTTCATCTTTCATTCCTGTTATAAATTCTAGTTCTTCATCTGAAACTTTTACTACATTCGCTTTAGGAATAAATTCATGAATTGCTTGACGACATGCTTCTGGGTCTTCCCATAAAGGTAAGCGTACATTAGGATCAAATACTATCGTTCCATTAGCCTTCTCAAATTTTTCAATCATTTTTGAATGTGCTTGTTTCATTAAACTTTCAACTAAATCCACAGAACAGAAATGTAGAATGTCTTGATCAGTAACCTCTATATCTTCAATATGTGAGGGATCATAAAGCATGTCAGCAGAAGGCTTACGATAAAACGAGAAATCTCGCTGACCATCTTCTTTTAAACTTACAAAAGCTAGTGCTGTATTTGCTTCATTGGTACGTTGAATATAGTCTACACCTACACCAATGCGTTCAATGGTTTCAACAATAATGTCACCAAATGCATCATGTCCTAATTGCGTGACCATTTCGGAATGACCACCTAGTTTACTCACTGTTGCTGCTACGTTACAAGGTGCCCCACCTACCTGACGACTAAATTGTTCTACGTCTTTAAGTTCTGAATTTGTGACATGTGGTATAAAATCGATAAGTGCTTCACCTATTGCAAACAACCTTCTCATTATATATCATCCCTTTAGTTCAAATTTCGTAAATTGTAAATATACTTGTCCTGACTCAGTAGATGCTTTGATACCCGTAGAAGCTTCACTTGGGAAAATACGGGATGTAAGTACACGTTCACCATTATTACAAAATATTTCTATACTCGACGTATCTACAAAAATGTGTAACTGGTTTAAAGGTGTATCTAAAATGGTTGAACGCGTTGTGCCATCCACATTTGTAGGTAATAAACCACTTTCTGACCGATCTAATGTGAGCGAATTCTCACGTTGATTATAGGTAATCAATGTAGACTCATTTCTAGAACTTCTAAGCTCAAAATAAATTTCAGTTGCATCATTTTCTAAAATATCAATAATCATTTCATATTGTTTGCCTTCATAGGGGTGCAATTTGCGGTTAAATTTATTTGCATACCCTAATGCAGTCTCTTTGTTCGTTCTTAAAGTTTCTAGAGCTTTTAATGGTCGTTGCTTTAATTTACCATTTTCGAGAGTAAGTTCTCTTGGAATCGTTAAACAATGTGCCCAACCTTCACTATCTGTCGGATAATCACTTTCTGGTAAGCCCATCCAACCAATTAATATGCGTTTTCCATCTTTATCTATAAATGTTTGAGGTGCATAAAAATCAAAGCCTCTATCTAACTCTTGAAACTCTTGATGATCAAATGTCATATTTTCAATATTTAAATGACCGATCATGTAGCCAGATTGATAAATATTGCGATATTTATTTCCATCCGCTTCAATCCCTTGCGGACAAAATAAAATAACACCCTGTCCATCTAATTCGAAATAATCAGGGCATTCCCACATGTAACCAAAATGATTTAAATTCGTTTGAATTTCACCAAGAAATGTCCAGTTAACAACATCATCACTTTGATATAGTAGTAACCGCCCTTGTTCATTATTATTTTGGGCTCCTATAATTGCATACAATTGATCATCTTTTTTAAACACTTTAGGATCTCTAAAATGACTTGTGTATCCATCAGGTTGTCCATGAATTACTGGTTTAGGAAACTTCTCAACTGAACCATCTTCTTTAACGCGAGCAATCATTTGACTGGAGGTACGTTTCCAATAATTGTCTCTATGATTACCGGTATAAATGTAATAAAGATGACCATTAAACTCAAATGCACTACCACTATAAACACCATGACTATCATATTTTGTGTCAGGCTCTAATATAGGACCTTGTGCTTTGAAATGTACTAAATCATCACTTTTATAATTAAACCAATATTTCAAACCATGAACCGCCCCTAGAGGGAACCATTGATGTGATATGTAATAATAGCCGTCATAATAAATGAGACCATTTGGATCATTGAGCAATCCTGTTTCAGGCTGAATATGGTATGTCTGTCTATAAGGAGAAGCATCGACTCGTTGTTTTAAATTTTTAAATGTCTCTGTATCAACATCCTCTATTCGTTGATAACGTGCTTCACGTGTCCATTCCGCCATGTTTTCACTCCTAATCTCGACTGATTTGACTTTTACTTAACTTTATTATTTTAACATATTAGCTTAACACTACGATGTAGAATTTTTGTTAAGAACGCTTATTTATGAAAATGAAAACCACAATACTTTAACGTTTTTATGATAAATAAATTTTCTTAAGTATATATCTTAACAAATTTAATCATCGTAGTGGTATCGGTTCCAAATTATTATAAAATAAAAATCCCTCACCTTTTACTTAATGACAGGAATTTTTATTTTAAGTTCTGTAGTTTGATGATTTAATAATTGATTAATTTCTTTAAGTGCTTGCTCTCCTGCTTCTTTATAATTTAAGTGAATTGTTTCAATTATCGGAGACACTACTTGTGTCATTGGATCACCACCAAATCCAAAAATTGCATGAGGAGATAGATCTTTCTTATGATCCGCACAAAATTTGTGAATTGCTAAGGCAATTGAATCCGTTGCACCGACAATTGCATCAACTTCCGTTATATTGGATAAATATCTCTCAACATCTACCAGAGCTTCTTCATATTTAAATGTAGTTTCATAAATCTTAGGTTCAATATTATATTGTTTTAGAGCATCTATTAGTCCCTTTTTACGTTTAATACCAACAGCAACATCACGTTCACTAACGCTAAATAAAGTGACTTGGTGTAGTCCTTTTTGACCTATTCTCATACCTATTTCAAATCCAGCTTGGTAATCATCATGATATATACTATGCAATTGTGCATGTTCTTGCCCTACAATAATAACCGGTACGTTAATCTTTTCTATAATTTGAATATGTTGTTCAGTAATGTTTGTAGCCATTAAAACAATACCATCTACTTTACTTCTTGATAATGTTTCTAATGCTGCAAGTTCTGCTTCTAGTTCAAGTCCAGTATAATTTAATAAGAGTTGATAGTTATGTAAATGACATTGGTTGATGACACCTTTAATAGTTTCATCAACTGCGAATGAATTCATACGTGGAATAATTGCTCCAATAAGATTTGTACGTCTTGCTCTTAAACTTTGAGCAAATTGATTAGGTTGATAATCATACTCTTTAATAATTTTTGTCAGCTTTTCTTTTGTTTTATTACTAACGGATCCATTGTTTAAAAACCTTGAAACAGTACTTTTTGATACACCCGCTAGCTTGGCGATATCAGAAATATTTTTCATAAGAAAACTCACCTATCATATATTCAATAACTTAAACTTATTCTATCACATATGTAATCGCTTTAAATACTTAAATCAATTACATTTTAAATACTAAAGTTTAATTGATATGAAGGTGAGTGTATTTATTTTTGAAAATAATTTTTAAAATTTCATACGGCGATTGAATTTGTTCAATTCGCCATAGAAGTAGGCCTTTTCTCCATGAACGATTGCATCAAGACCTGTTTTATCCTCCTCTTCAGTAGTTGCTAAAGGAGTGAATGATTTAATTACTCTAGCTATCATGTATGTAACTATTGCACTAAATACGACAGTTGCTATTGCTGCTGCTAATTGAATGCAAATGACTTTAAAGTTACCTGTATATATGAGTCCATTTTCAATAGCATCATTTACTTTATGAGACTGGAACACACCTGTTAAAACTGCGCCTAATACTCCCCCTACACCATGAATACCAAATGCATCTAGAGCATCATTATATTGTAACTTCACTTTAATTAAATTAATAACGACATAACAACCGATACCACCAATTATAGCTATGATCATGGCACTTAAATAGTTAACATAACCTGCTGCTGGAGTAATAGCAACGAGACCTGATAAAGCGCCTGATAATAATCCTAAAAGACTTGTCGTTTTTTTCAAAGCATACTCTAAAATTAACCATCCTAGCGCACCTGCACTTGCAGCGATGACTGTGTTAACAAATGAAATCATTGCGATTTGGTCGAAAGTAAATGCACTACCTACATTAAAGCCATACCAACCCAACCATACTAAAATACCTCCGATGAGAGTTATTAGTAAGTTATGTGGGGTATGTTTCTCTTGCTTTTTACCTACACCAATCATTATTCCTAATATAAGACCAGACACCCCTGAGGTAATATGCACAACTGTACCCCCGGCATAATCAATAGCACCGAGTTTACTAATCCATCCGCCGCCCCACACCCAGTGAGCTACTGGACTATAGATAAATACAACCCATAAACCGACAAAAATAAGATAAGGGATAAATCTCATTTTTTCAGCAATTGAACCTGATAAAATAGAAACTGCTATAGTACAGAACATCATTTGGAATAACATGAAGAGTGCGAGAGGGACATGAGGGCTAATAGTTTTAGAAATAGCAAAGCCTACATGGTTTAGACCTAGAAATTTTAAGCCACCTAACCAATCATTACCTTGATCAAAACTAATAGAAAAACCAATAATCATCCACGCAAAGGTAACGATAACTATTGCAGCCATACTTTGCATTACTGTATTTAATGCATTCTTAGATTGGACTAGACCTCCATAAAATAAACTTAATCCTGGAGTCATTAACCAAACTAATAATGTACATAGAAATAAGAAAATTGTATCATCCATATTCATTCTTACCACTTCCTTTAGCAACATCATAAAGAGTGTTTAGTAGAAGTGCAAAAATCGGTAAGATAAAATTACACTAATTGTAAGATTAAGTGACATCATAACTTGAGTATTTGAATATATTAAAATAAAAAAGCCAGTGACATCGTATGATATCACTAGCTTACGTCTAAATTAAATTTAAGGTTTTTGAATAGTTATCGTCCAAGAAGCATCATCTAATTGTTCATAATTAGTGACTGGATATCCATTTTCAGCTGCCCAGTTTGGTAAGGCTTCTGTTGCCTGCGTACAATCAAAGTCTATTTTTAATTCATCGCCTTGCTCTAACTCTTCCATTTTCTTTTGCGCTTCAATAAGTGGAAATGGACACACCATTCCAACAGTACCTAATTCATGTACCAATTTCTTATCCTCCTTACCTTATGTTGTCTGAGTTTGTTGACTCACTTGTTTACGTTTAGATTTTTCATTAGATGATTGTTGAAACTTTTTCATTGGTTTAATAAAAATAAAATAACTCATGAACCATACACCAACTATCATTGATGCTAAACCTAACCATCCTTGCCAGCTCATTGTTGCGGTTTCTACTAACCCATTACCAATTGAACATCCACCAGCTACTGAAGCACCAAATCCCATCAATATGCCACCAATAGCACTGTTACGAATCGTCTTCTTATCTGGAAGTCTCCATTTAAATTCTTTAGACCCTCTAGCAGCAATATATGAACCAATAAAGATACCGAGCACTAATAAAACGCCCCAATCGATGAACTTAGTGTCACCGGATATTAGAAAGTTAATCAAATTAGCAGATGGAGTCGTAATCCCAAGTCCATAAGGTCGACCAGTTGATTCACTCATGGGCCATGCTAGTAAAGCAATAAGTCCTACGGCAATACCAGCTATAAATGGATGGTATTTTCTTTCAAATAAATAGTGTCTAATACCTGTATATTTTTGTTTTAACTTAGGCACCATCACTTTCGGTTTACGTATAGTTTTCACAACCATTGTAATTGTAATAATTGCTAAAATTAAAACAAGTACCCAATTAGGAAGCCCTGTTGAATGACTTACACTCGCATTCACGTTCGTAGGCTTATTAATCATATTCATAACAGGAAGGAGTACTCCTGTTTTAGTAATTGCAGAAGTTATAGCATATAAAATTAATGCCACCCAACTTCCAATTAAACCTTCGCCAGCACGATACCACGTACCTGTGGCACAGCCACCAGCTAATACAATACCAACGCCAAATATAAATGATCCTATAATCGTCCCTAATACTGGAAATGTATGTGTAGGCACTTCAATAATACCTAAGCTTGTTAATATGAGTAATCCCAAACTCTGAACTGTTATAGCTACGAGCAATGCATAAAACATTTTATTACTTTTTTGGACATACATGTCTCTGAAACCGCCCGCTAGACAGAATCTTGTTCGTTGCATTACGAACCCTAATAATACTCCGACAATAAGTCCACTAATTATCATCCATGTCATTTAATCACCTATTTCCGATATAAATACTAAGGTATTATATTAGAAAAAATGAAAAATTGCAAGTTCAATATTTTTTGAAACCTAATGTATTTTCAATTCTTTACTCAATGATTTTAAATCCTCTTTTGAAAAATGACTAAATTTATACCACTCATGATTGTTATAGTAAACAAATAATTTACTTCCCAGCAGTCCTTTCGAGCACTTATATCTCACAACTTTATTAATATCTAACTCTATATCAAATGGAGTATATTCTTTGCCATAAGCTTTGAATTGTAAAGTATTCTCATTGATTACTAATTTTCCAGGAACCCTTATCATTTGAGGGATATGTGCTTTAAATGTACAGTTTGCTTCAAATTTCATTATGGCTTGTGCCCCCTTTATTTTATTACGTATACTATATCATTTTTACATAATAAAGTAGCATCCTAAATTAGGATGCTAAAAGTTATTAATTATTATTACTATAGTTCTTCATAAAGAACAATAGTGATTGTAGTTCAATACCCAAATCAATATGGTGAACTTGTACATCTTGTGGTGTTTTAACTCTGCTTGGCGTAAAGTTAAGTATACCTTTCACACCCGCTTCAACGAGTTGATCAGCAACCTGTTGTGCTACACTTTCAGGAGTCGTTAATATCACAACGTCAATTTCTTCTGCTGCTAATGTAGATTGAATTTCATTGATATTTTTAACAACGACTTTACCCACTTTCTCTCCAATTAGATCTTCTCTAATATCGAAAGCTTCAGTAATTGTCATCTCAGCGTGTATTGAAAAATTATAAGTAAGTAACGCGCGACCTAGATTACCAACACCTACTATCGCAATTTTAATTTCATCACTTTCACTTAGTTCAGACTTGAAAAATTCAAGCATACTATCGATGTTGTAACCATAGCCTTTTTTACCTAATTCACCAAAATATGAAAAATCACGACGAATCGTTGCCGAATCTATTTGTAAAGCTTCACTGATTGCTTTAGAATTCACACGGTCGATACCCTTAGATTTTAATGTACTCACAAATCTATAATATAAAGGTAAACGCTTTAATGTAGCACGAGGAATTTTAATATTTTCTGGCATCCAATATGTCCCCCTTAAAGTTTGAATGAATTATATTTATGTATTCAAACGTTTTATCGTGCAAGTTGTAAGGCGTTTAAATAAACAAATAATTGCCTTCAATGAATACTTAAATATTATACATTATTGATTTTTAAAAATAAATATCTCAGTTTCATGTAATGCGCGAATGCTGTAAAATAAAGATAATTGAGTCAATAAATAGCTTAATCGTCATACCTTATGAGGTAGATGTACCCTATTATTAAAAAATAATGCTTAACTATTTAAAATTCACATAAAATTAAAATTTTTTAAATCTTATTGATTACATATAGTCTATAACTATTTAATAGAATTAGAAAGGTGAGAATCGAATGATACTTTTACAACTTAATGACATCTCGAAATCGTTCGATGGTGAAGATATTTTTACTGATGTAGACTTTGAAGTTAAAACTGGTGAAAGAATTGGTGTCGTTGGTCGAAACGGTGCAGGTAAATCTACATTAATGAAAATCATAGCCGGCGTAGAAGGTTACGATAGTGGTCATATATCGAAAATAAAAAATTTAAAAATGGGTTACCTCACGCAACAAATGACACTTAACTCCACGGCTACTGTCTTCGAAGAGATGTCAAAACCATTTGAACATATAAAAAATATGGAAAACTTAATTAAAGAGGAAACAGATTGGTTGGCACAACATACAAATGAATATGAAACCAAAACTTATCAAGAGCATATGGAACGTTATGAATCATTAACAAACCGGTTTGAACAACTTGAAGGTTATCAGTATGAAAGTAAAATAAAAACAGTTCTTCACGGGCTTAATTTTACTGAAAGTGATTTTAACAAACCCATTAATGATTTTAGTGGTGGTCAAAAAACACGACTTTCTCTTGCTCAAATGTTATTAAATGAACCCGACTTACTATTGCTAGATGAGCCAACAAACCACTTAGATTTAGAGACTACTAAATGGTTAGAAGATTATTTAAAATATTTCAAAGGCGCCATTATCATAATTAGTCACGATAGATATTTCCTAGACAAAATAGTTACTCAAATTTATGATGTTGCCCTTGGAGACGTTAAACGTTATGTAGGTAATTATGAACAATTTATTGAGCAACGTGACCAATACTATGAAAAACGTATGCAAGAGTATGAAAAGCAACAAGAAGAAATTCAAAAATTAGAAACATTTGTTGATAAGAATATTACACGCGCTTCAACAAGTGGCATGGCTAAAAGTCGACGTAAAACGTTAGAAAAAATGGAACGTATAGATAAGCCAATGATTGACGCTAGAAGCGCAAATATCCAATTTGGCTTTGAAAGAAATACAGGCAATGATGTCATGCATATTCGTGACCTAAAAATTGGTTATGATTCACCTATCACTCAACCTATTAATATCGAAGTATTCAAGGGGGATCATATCGCAGTAATAGGACCAAATGGCGTAGGAAAAACGACACTTATCAAAACAATTGCCGATAAGCAAAACAAACTTGGTGGAGAAATTACTTTTGGAGCAAATCTTCAAATAGGCTACTATGACCAAAAACAAGCTGAATTCAAATCTAATAAAACAATTTTAGATTACGTTTGGGACCAGTACCCTACTATGAATGAAAAAGATGTACGTGCTGTACTAGGTCGTTTCTTATTTGTACAAGAAGATGTTAAAAAAATAATTAATGACCTATCTGGCGGTGAAAAAGCTCGTTTGCAATTAGCTTTATTAATGTTGCAAAAAGACAATGTGCTGATTTTAGACGAACCTACCAACCACTTAGATATCGATTCAAAAGAAATGTTAGAACAAGCGTTAAAACATTTTGAAGGTACAATAATATTTGTTTCTCATGATAGATATTTTATTAATCAGCTTGCAAATAAAGTATTTGATTTGAATCATGAAGGTGGACAGATATATCTCGGGGACTATCAATACTATATTGAGAAAACTGAAGAAACTGCTGCACTAAAAGCTCAAGAAGAATTGAAGAATTCTTCTTCAAAAACCAATAACAATAATGACACTTCTATTTCTTCTTCAGCATATTCAAGTCAAAAACAACAGAAAAGTCATCAACGTAAAATCGAACGTCAGATTGAACAATGTGAAACTAAGATTGAAGAATTTGAAACTCATATTTCTTATATTGAAACACAATTAACTCAGCCAGAAGTATTTAATGATCCAATGAAAGCTGCAGAATTAGCTGAGGAAAAAAATAATACCGAACAAAAATTAGAACAAGTAATGTTAGAATGGGAAGAATTACAAGAAAAATTATAAATATCCATTTATTATTGAGACACTTAAAGGTAGAATTTCTTACTTTTTAGTGTCTTTTAGTATGTTATTACACAAATTTTATTCACACGCTATATTGTTAATTTGATAGCTATCCACACACTTATCCTAGTTATCCACAAGTAAATTAACACTTTCGCTAAAAATTATTCGAGTTATACACGGTAATATCCACACTTTTCAACAGTGTTTATCCACAGTTTACACACATTTTGTTGATAAGTACGCACGTTCCCTATTGACATCTTATATTTAGTATGAAGATTTGAGTCTAAAATTTATTTATGAAATAATTTAACTATAACTATATTGAGGAGACATTTATGACTAATAATCAGACGTTTGGACTCATCGTTCTTATCTTTATTATTTTAATAGCGATTGTAAATATCACCGTTTCATTTATCGAAAGGAGAAAAACAATCGCTAAAATTAATACGCTTTGGGATAGGAAAGCTAAATTAGAGACATTTATAAGGCCTAATTCTAGGTTTGATGCTCAATATCAAGAGTATAAGGATAATTACACTGATCAACATCCTCTTATAGATGATAAAACTTGGTCAGATTTAAATATTGAAGCTCTATTTCATAAAATAAACTTTAATTTTACCGCTATTGGAGAAATGAAATTATATGCTACATTAAGAGGAATGTTCTCGATTGAAAATCGATCACTCATCAAGCGTTATAGCGAGGATAAATCTTTTCGTTTAAATGTATCTTACATACTTTCTAAAATAGGCAAAACTGTATACCCATTATTCCCAGATCAATTAACACCAATTCCTAAGAACAATCTCTTAATGTTTTGTCCTTTATTACCTTTAATTGCATTTTTATCTATATTTATTTCACCAGAAATAGGAGTCTTTTTATTTATTGGAAGCTTCTTCTTAAATATTGTGCTTTCTTTAAATTTAAAGAAAACTTATGAACAGGATTTAAAATCAATCTTTTATACTGCTAATGTAATCAAACAATGTAAGGCTTTGTCTAAGATAGAGGGAACACCTGACATAAATATTAATTTTAATCACTTTAAAAATTCTCGACGTTTTAGTGGATTGCTAGCTCAATTAGAATCCAATGATGTTGTAGGCAGTACGATAATGCTTGTCAAATTAATGTTTATGGTTGATTATGTTTTATTTCATCTAATACAACATAGTTATTTTAAATATCAAAATGAAGTCGAAGAATGTTACGACTATATTAGTACACTAGATAATCACTACTCTTTAGCTATGTATAGACGTACGTTAACTCATTATTGTATACCTCATGCTGATCAATACATGGAGGGTATGCATTTTCAAAGTTTAATTCATCCACTAATAGATGAAGAAGTGGCCGTTCCTAATGATTTAAACTTGGATACCAACCTTCTACTTACAGGTTCGAACGCTTCTGGTAAATCGACTTTCATGAAGGCTGTAGCACTGAATGTTATTATGGCTCAATCCCTTAATATTGCTACTGCTGAATCATTTAACTACCAACCAGGTTACGTTTTTACTTCAATGGCTAACGCAGATGATGTACTCTCAGGGGACAGCTATTTTATGGCTGAATTAAAGTCAATTAGACGACTTTTTAATATTCATACACAAGCTAAAATTTACTGTTTCATAGATGAGATTTTTAAAGGAACTAATACAACAGAACGTATTGCTGCCTCTGAATCAGTACTCAGCTATTTAAATGAACTGCCAAATTATCAAGTTGTTGCAGCTACGCATGATATTGAATTGTCCACCCTATTAGAAAAGGATTACCATAATTATCATTTTAATGAGTCTATTCAAAACAATGAAATTTATTTTGACTATAAAATCAAATCAGGCAAAGCAAATACGCGCAATGCGATTGAATTGCTTAGAATTACTCATTTTCCAGATGATATTTATCACCGCGCTAAAACACAAGTAGATGAATAAGTTGACTTTTACAGTAATAACTATTTAAATATTTATACAATAATAAAAGCACTATATAACGAAATATTAACAGTTAAGTTCATACGTTATATAGTGCTCTTTTGTTTATTTACTCATCGTAAAATCTTCTATGTCTATATTATTTTCACCGTTTAAAGCTAAATCACCTCGTAATCCAGCCTGATAAAGATAATGACCCGCAGCTCCAATCATTGCAGCATTATCTGTACATAAGGATGGACTTGGGATCGTTAAAGTAATGCCTTCATTATCACAAGCTTCTTTGAGTGATGTTCTTAATCCTTTATTGCTTGCTACACCACCTGCCACAATAAGTCGTTTAACGTCATAAGATTTACAAGCATGAATAGCTTTATAAGATAATACTTCAACAACGCTGTTTTGAAAACTTGTAGCAACATTTTCTTCTACAATTTCTTCATTTTTTTGTCTTAGATTATGCAATTTATTAATGACTGCACTTTTTAATCCACTGAAGCTAAAATCGTAGCTATCCTTTTCAAGCCAAACCCTTGGGAAATCATATACATCTTGACCTTGAGTAGCTAGCTGATCGATTTGTGGTCCTCCAGGATAAGGTAAGTTAATCGTACGAGCCACTTTATCATAAGCTTCTCCAACAGCATCATCTCTCGTCTCACCAATAACTTCAAAATTCAGGTGATCTTTCATATAGACTAACTCTGTATGACCACCGGAAACGATTAAAGCCATTAATGGAAATGTAAGTGGTTGCTCTAAATGATTTGCATAAATATGGCCAGCAATATGGTGAACAGGAATAATAGGTTTATCATAAGCGAAAGCGAGCGCCTTTGCAGCATTTATTCCTATTAGTAATGCACCTATTAATCCTGGACCTTGCGTCACTGCTATAGCATCAATCTCGTGCATAGTGACGTTTGCTGAGTCAAGTGCCTCTTCAATCGTAGCTGTTACACCTTCAACATGATGTCTACTTGCGACTTCAGGAACAACTCCACCAAATCGTTTATGACTATCAATTTGACTTAATACTGTATTAGAAAGTATTTCTTGACCATTTCTAATCACACTTACACTTGTTTCATCACAACTGGTTTCCATCCCTAGAATTAAAGTTTGTTGTGTCATTTTAAATTCACCCACATCACTAGTGCATCCTCACCTTCACCATAATAATTTTTTCTTTTTCCACCATATTCAAATCCTAAATTCTGATATACATGTTGCGCCACTACATTATCTAAACGAACTTCTAAACTCATTACTTCACAGGTATGACTTGCGTAATTTTTAACATATTTAAGTAATAATTGACCTAGTCCGTACCCTCTATACTGTTTTTTAATGGCGACTGTTGTAATTTGAGCTTGATCTATAACAATCCACATACCTAAATATCCAATAATTTTATCATCATATTCAATCACAAAATATGTTGCAAATTGATTCTGTTCTATTTCATGATAAAAGGCATCAATCGTCCATGAACTATCATTGAAGCTTTCGCGCTCTATATCAAAGACTTGAGGAACATCTTCAACACTCATTTTCCTAATATTTAATTGTTCTTCTGTTGGTCTAACCAATTTCTTTCCGCCTCTGATAATTTATGATACTTCGGTGTAAATGAATGGATATTTTCAGGTTGTTGAATTAAGGATTTCATAACTGAAGCTTTAGGTAAACTTTCAATCACTTCGCTATCTAATAAATGCTTTATATTTTCTAAATTAAACCCAATAAAAACATATTCTTGATTTAGCGCATGAAGTTTATCTTTTAAATCATTAATTGATAAATATCCATCCTCAATGATTGTAGTTAATTCACCATTAACGTATTGATAAACACCTGTATAAACCGCTTCTCTTCTTGCGTCAAAGATAGGTACTAATAATCTATGCTCATCTTTAATAGTTGCAGCAAGAGCTTTAAGTGATGACACACCATATAATCGAGTTTGTAAAGCGTAAGCTAACGTTTTAGCCACAGTCACACCGATTCTTAAACCTGTGTATGAACCCGGTCCTTCTGCAACAACTATGTCTGTGATTTCTTGTTTATCAACTTGAGACTGTTCAAATAACTTTTGAATCTCAGGCATCAATTGAACTGAATGATTTTGTTTAATATTTGTAGTTTGTTCAATTAACACTTTTTCATCCTGCATGAGTGCAACTGATAACGGCTGATTAGATGTATCAATGAGCAGATAATTCATTGATAACAACCTCCCTTAACATTTCATAATGTGCACCTTGTGCTTCAATCATTATTGTACGTTCATTTTCATTTATAACATTAATGTTGATTGTCAAATGTTGATAAGGTAATAAATCAGAAATAAACTGACTCCATTCAATGACTGTAACAGCATGGTCTTCGAAATATTCCTCAAATCCTAAATCTTCTTCATGGTCTTCCAAACGATAGCAATCCATATGATGAAGTTTGAGTTCATTCCCTTTATAAGATTTAATAATATTAAATGTTGGTGAATTAATAGTTCGTTTCACACCTAAAGCTTTTCCTATAAACTGTGTTAAAGTCGTTTTACCTGCACCTAAATCGCCGTTCAATAAAATTAAATCTCCTGACTTTAAATTTTTCACTAAAACATCAGCAAATTCTTTCATCTCATCTAAATTGTGTATAGTAATCAACATTCATTCTCCTATTTACGAAGATACATTATTATTTCGTCCTTTATTAACTCATTCATTGTAACAAATTTTATTATAAATTTCTTTGTGAAAATTCTAGAAACATACTTAAAAATAATTGTTAGAAAATTCTATATTTTTATTGACACGCTATTTCACATGTAGTAAATTAAGTTTATCAAATTTTAAGACAATTCAAATTATTAAGAATACTTATCCATTCACCGAAAGGAGTATAATAAAATGACTTATCATACATCACATTATCTACCGACAACTCAAAACATTATTATCATTTTATTATACTCGTTAGGACTCGAACTTTAGTTAGTTGAACTACTAAATGTTTAAGTCCTATTTCTAGTTGAATGGGACTTTCAAACGTCCCAATTATTATTGGGACGTTTTTTATTGTTCTTAATACTCATACGGGGGAATCAAATATGCGAAGCGACATGATCAAAAAAGGAGATCAACAGGCTCCAGCAAGAAGTCTTTTACATGCGACGGGCGCTCTTCAAAAACCTACAGATATGAATAAGCCTTTTGTGGCAATTTGTAATTCTTATATCGATATCGTACCAGGACATGTTCACTTAAGAGAACTTGCTGATATCGCGAAAGAAGCTATTCGTGAAGCGGGTGCAATCCCTTTCGAATTTAATACGATTGGTGTAGATGATGGCATCGCAATGGGACACATTGGAATGAGATATTCATTACCTTCGAGAGAAATTATTGCAGATGCAGCTGAAACAGTAATTAATGCACATTGGTTCGATGGTGTTTTTTATATTCCTAACTGCGATAAAATCACTCCGGGCATGATACTTGCTGCGGTACGTACAAATGTCCCTGCAATTTTTTGTTCGGGTGGCCCAATGAAAGCTGGTCTATCTGCTCACGGTAAAGCACTTACTTTATCTTCAATGTTTGAAGCAGTCGGCGCTTTTAAAGAAGGATCAATTTCTAAAGAAGAATTTTTAGATATGGAGCAAAACGCCTGCCCTACTTGTGGTTCATGTGCTGGTATGTTCACAGCAAATTCTATGAACTGTTTGATGGAGGTTTTAGGACTCGCCCTACCTTATAACGGAACAGCTTTAGCAGTTAGTGACCAACGTCGTGAAATGATTCGTCAAGCTGCTTTTCGATTAGTAGATAATATTAAAAATGATATAAAACCAAGAGACATCGTTACACGAGAGGCAATCGATGATGCTTTTGCATTAGACATGGCAATGGGCGGCTCAACTAATACTGTGTTGCATACATTAGCAATCGCAAATGAAGCAGGCATTGATTATGACTTAGAACGTATTAATGAAATTGCGAAAAGAACACCCTACCTTTCAAAAATCGCACCTAGCTCTTCTTACTCTATGCACGATGTACATGAAGCTGGTGGTGTTCCAGCTATTATCAATGAGTTAATGAAAAAAGATGGTACGTTACACCCAGAAAGAATTACAGTCACTGGTAAAACATTAAAAGAAAATAATAAAGGAAAGGAAATTACAAACTTTGATGTTATACATCCTCTTGATAGCCCTTACGATCATGAAGGTGGACTTTCAGTACTTTTCGGTAATATAGCTCCCAAAGGTGCAGTGATTAAAGTAGGTGGTGTAGATCCCTCTATTAAAGTCTTTAAAGGGAAAGCTATTTGTTTTAACTCTCATGATGAAGCTGTTGAAGCAATTGACAATCATACTGTACGTGAAGGTCATGTTGTAGTTATTCGCTATGAAGGTCCTAAAGGCGGTCCGGGAATGCCTGAAATGTTAGCTCCTACTTCCTCTATTGTTGGCCGAGGATTAGGAAAAGATGTGGCTTTAATTACTGATGGTAGATTTTCAGGTGCTACAAGAGGTATTGCTGTGGGACACATTTCCCCAGAAGCAGCATCTGGTGGCCCTATCGGATTAATTAGAGATGGAGATGAAATTACAATTGATTTAACAAATAGAAAGTTAGATGTTGACCAGCCACAAGAAGAACTTTATCGCAGACGTGAAGAGCTACAACCATTTAAAGCAAAAGTAAAAACAGGATATCTGGCTAGATACACCTCTTTAGTCACAAGTGCTAATACAGGTGGTATTATGCAAGTTCCAGAAAACCTTATTTAATTAGGAGATGATTACGATGTCTAATCAAAAAGAAAGCCCCTCTTTTACAACGGTAACCGCGATTAGTAAAGAAAATACTGATACATTTAATGTTTCTGAATCACAAGAACCAGAATATCTTCAACAACAAACTGTTAATCAAATGCGTAGTGGTTCTCAACTTTTAGTCGAAGCTTTACAACATGAGGACGTTGATTTTATTTTTGGTTACCCAGGCGGTGCTGTATTGCCACTTTATGACACATTTTATGATGGGCAAATCAAGCATATCTTAGCAAGACATGAACAAGGTGCAACCCATGCCGCAGAAGGATATGCACGTGTCTCAGGTAAAACTGGTGTAGTTGTTGTCACTAGTGGCCCAGGAGCTACAAATGCAATTACTGGTATCACAGATGCACATAGTGATTCTTTACCTTTAGTCGTTTTTACAGGTCAAGTAGCAACACCAGGAATTGGAAAAGATGCCTTCCAAGAAGCAGATTTACTTTCTATGACAACACCAATTACTAAACAAAATTATCAAATTAAAAATGTTGAGGATATTCCAAAAATAGTTCATGAAGCATTTCATGTGGCTAATTCAGGAAGAAAAGGTCCTGTCGTCATTGATTTCCCGAAAGACATGGGAATTTTATCAACAAACGTTGGTTTATCAAATGAAATCAATTTGCCTCATTATCAAGTTAAAAGTGAACCAGAAGATATAGACATTAAGACATTAGTTTCATATATTAGTAAATCTAAAAAGCCTATTATTCTCGCAGGTTCAGGTATCAATCATTCTAAATCAAATCAATTATTAACAGAATTTGTCACTAAACATCAAATCCCTACCGTAACCACACTATTAGGTCTTGGTGCAATACCTTACGAACATCCCCTGTTCTTAGGAATGGGAGGCATGCATGGTTCATATGCAAGTAATATGGCACTCACTGAATGTGATTTACTCATTAATTTAGGTAGTCGTTTTGATGACCGACTAGCTAGCAAACCTGATGCATTTGCACCAAACGCTAAGATAGTTCACGTAGACATCGATCCTTCAGAAATCAATAAAGTCATTCAAACAGATTTAGGTATTGTTGCCGATTGTAAACTCGTTTTAGAAGCTTTATCTTCTGAGAATGTCACAACAGCTCATCATGAAGAATGGATTCATTATTGTAAACAGAATAAGCAAAAACATCCATTCAAATACGATAAAAATGAAGATGATACATTTAGTAAACCTCAAAAGGCAATTGAATACATCGGAAAAATTACAAATGGCGATGCAATCGTCACTACTGATGTAGGTCAACATCAAATGTGGGCTGCTCAGTTCTACCCTTTCAAAGACCATGGTCAATGGGTAACTAGTGGCGGATTAGGTACGATGGGATTTGGTATTCCTTCTGCGATTGGTGCACAACTCGCTTCCCCTGATAAAACTGTCGTATGCTTCGTCGGAGATGGTGGTTTCCAAATGACTAATCAAGAAATGGCGCTATTGCCTGAATACAACCTGAACGTGAAAATAGTGTTAATTAATAATGGTACGTTAGGTATGGTTAAACAATGGCAAGACAAATTCTTTAACCAGCGCTTCTCTCATTCAGTATTTAATGATCAACCTGATTTTATTAAAATGGCTGAAGCATATGGTATCAATGGATATCTAATTGATTCACCGGACAAACTTGAATCACAAATCGATGCAGCTTTCAATCATAATGGTCCAGCATTAATTGAAGTTCGCATCTCTCCTGTAGAACCTGTCAATCCTATGGTACCTAGTGGTAAATCTAATCACGAGATGGAGGGATTATAATGAAACGTACAATTCAATTTGTGGTCGCCGACCAAGTGAGTACATTACATCGTATTACAAGTGCTTTTGTTCGATTACAATGTAACATTGATGAGCTGCATGTTAAGAGGTCAGATAATGAAGGTATTTCTAATCTAGAACTGAAAGTACACATTGAAGACGAAGCTGCTTTCAATATTGTATTAAAAAAGTTAGAACAACAAATCAATGTATTAAGTGTTACGAGTGTTTAAAAAATTGTTTGATGCGCTAGCGATGTGAAAAAACTGATGATTGAGACATAACTATCATCTTACATATTTTTATAACATAAATATTTTGAAAATTAAGAATTTTTAGGAAGTAATTGGAGGAATTCACTATGACAAAAGTTTATTATGATCAATCAGTTGAAAAAGATGCTTTACAAGGTAAAAAAATTGCAGTAATTGGTTACGGTTCACAAGGACATGCACACGCTCAAAATTTAAAAGACAATGGTTATGATGTAGTCGTTGGTATTCGACCTGGTCATTCTTTCGATAGAGCTAAAGAAGATGGATTTGATGTTTATCCAGTGAATGAGGCTACTAAACAAGCAGATGTAGTAATGATTTTATTACCTGATGAAATCCAAGGTAATGTATATAAAAATGAAATTGAACCTAACTTAGAAGCAGGCAATGCATTAGCTTTTGCGCACGGATTTAACATTCACTTTGGAGTTATTCAACCCCCTGCTGATGTAGATGTATTCTTAGTAGCACCTAAAGGTCCTGGTCATTTAGTAAGACGTACCTTTGTAGAAGGTACTGCTGTACCAGCATTATTCGGTGTACAACAAGATGCTTCAGGTCATGCACGTGATATCGCACTAAGTTATGCCAAAGGTATTGGTGCAACACGTGCTGGTGTTATTGAAACTACATTCAAAGAAGAAACTGAAACTGATTTATTCGGTGAACAAGCTGTACTTTGCGGGGGTATCCATAAATTAATTCAAAGTGGTTTTGAAACTTTAGTAGAAGCTGGATATCAAAAAGAATTAGCATACTTCGAAGTATTACATGAAATGAAATTAATCGTTGATTTAATGTACGAAGGCGGTATGGAAAACGTTCGCTACTCTATTTCAAATACAGCTGAATTTGGTGATTATGTATCTGGACCACGTGTTATCACTCCAGAAGTTAAAAACAACATGAAAACTGTATTAGAAGATATTCAAAACGGTAACTTTGCTAATCGTTTTGTTAAAGATAATGAAAATGGCTTTAAAGAATTTTACCAATTACGTGAACAACAACATGGTCATGAAATCGAAGCGGTTGGTCGTGAATTAAGAAAAATGATGCCATTTATTAAAGCTAAAAGTATTCAAAAATAATAAGGAGATGTTAAAAATGGAAAGCCATATTCAAATTTTTGATACAACACTAAGAGACGGAGAACAAACACCGGGAGTCAACTTTACCTTTGACGAAAGATTGAAAATTGCTAAGCAATTAGAAAAATGGGGAGTCGATGTCATAGAAGCTGGTTTCCCCGCTTCAAGCTCTGGAAGTTTTAAATCAGTTGAATCAATTGCAAAGGCATTAACTACTACAGCAGTTTGTGGCTTAGCTAGATGTAAAAAGTCAGATATAGACGCTGTATATGAATCAACAAAGTTAGCTGCTAAACCGCAAGTACATGTGTTTATTGCAACATCCCCTATTCATTTAGAGCATAAATTAAAAATGTCTCAAGAGGAAGTATTAGCATCTATCAAAGAACATGTATCATACGCTAAACAATTCTTTGAAGTAGTACAATTTTCCCCTGAAGATGCGACTAGAACCGAAATTCCGTTCTTAATTGATTGTGTGCAAACTGCTATTGATGCTGGCGCTACCATTATTAACATCCCAGATACTGTAGGATTCAGTTATCCTACAGAATATGAACAAATTTTCAAAACATTAACCAAATCCATCCATTCTGAACAACCAATCGTTTTCAGTGCCCATTGTCATGATGACCTGGGTATGGCTGTATCTAATAGTCTGGCAGCCATTGAAGGTGGTGCACGACGCATCGAAGGTACTGTGAATGGAATTGGTGAACGTGCGGGTAATGCTGCGCTTGAAGAAGTTGCATTAGCACTTTATGTTCGACGTGATCATTATGGTATTGAATCCCAAATTAAACTTGATGAAACTAAGAAAACATCAGACCTCATATCACGATACGCAGGAATTCGAGTTCCAAGAAACAAAGCAATCGTCGGTCAAAATGCGTTTAGTCATGAATCGGGGATACATCAAGATGGTGTACTCAAACATCGTGAAACATATGAAATTATGACGCCTCAATTAGTCGGAGTAAGTACAACTGAATTACCTCTTGGTAAATTGTCTGGAAAGCATGCTTTTGCTGAGAAACTAAAATCATTAGGCTATGACATTAGCACTGAGGATCAAATCAACTTATTTAAACAATTTAAAGAAGTTGCTGATAAGAAAAAATCAGTTTCTGATCGCGACATCCATGCAATCATTCAAGGATCTGAGCATGAGCAACGAGCGATTTATCAATTAGAAAATTTACAACTGCAATATGTATCTAAAGGGCTACAAAGTGCTGTGGTCGTGATTAAAGATAAAAATGGAAAAACTTATCAAGATTCAAGTATTGGAACAGGTTCAATCGTATCTATATATAATGCTGTTGATCGTATTTTCCAAAGAAAGACAGAACTTATCGATTATAGGATTGACTCAATCACTGAAGGTGCAGATGCGCAAGCAGAAGTTCACGTTAGTTTAATCATCGAAGGTACACCAGTCAACGGTATAGGAATTGATCATGATATTTTACAGGCTTCTTGTAAAGCCTATATAGAAGCTCATGCGAAATATATTTCTGAAACACAAAAGAAAGAAGGTATTCATTCATGAGTTACAAAATCGTAGCTTTACCTGGCGATGGTATAGGACCAGAAATTATAAATGGTACATTAGAGCTTCTCGAACTAATCAGTCATAAATATGACTTCCAGTATCAAATAGAACATCATCATTTTGGAGGTGCGGCAATCGATAACTATGGTACACCTCTTACTGAAGAAACATTAGAAGCATGTAAATCTTCAGATGCCATTTTACTTGGTGCAATTGGTGGTCCCAAATGGTCAAATCCTAAAAATCGTCCAGAACATGGGCTATTAAAACTTAGAAAAGCTTTAAATTTATATGCAAATATACGTCCAACCATTGTAAGTGAGGGTACCAGTCATTTATCTCCATTAAAACAAGAGCTAGTTGAAGGTACTGATTTAGTGATTGTCAGAGAACTAACTAGCGGTATTTATTTTGGTGAACCAAGTCACTATGATAATCATTCAGCTCTAGATTCACTTACTTATACTCGTGAAGAAATAGAGAGAATCGTTAGAGTTGCATTTAATTTAGCTCAAAATAGAAGAAAAAAACTAACATCCGTTGATAAAGAAAATGTATTATCTTCAAGTAAACTTTGGCGTCAAGTGGTGAATGAAGTTAAAGCGGATTATCCAGATGTTGAAGTCAACCACTTGTTAGTAGATGCCTGTAGCATGCATTTAATCACACACCCTACTCAATTTGATGTTATTGTTACCGAAAATTTATTTGGAGACATTTTGAGTGATGAAGCATCAGTAATACCAGGCTCACTTGGTTTATCCCCTTCCGCAAGTTTTGGGGAACAAGGGACACGATTATATGAGCCTATTCATGGCTCGGCACCTGATATCGCTAACCAAGATAAAGCTAATCCATTTGGTATGGTGCTATCTTTGGCACTTTGTTTAAAAGAAAGTCTAAATCAAGAACAAGCCGCAATAGAACTTGAAAAACATGTATTTAAACTCATTAAGTCTGGCCATACTACAGCAGATTTAGGTGGAAGTCACAAAACTTCTGAAATATTTAAACTACTAAAGAATAATTATTTATAAAAGGGAGGAGAAGTATTATGGGACGAACACTATTCGATAAAGTATGGAATAAACATGTTCTACATGGGAATGAAGGTGAACCACAATTATTATATATAGACCTACATCTCATACATGAAGTTACTTCTCCTCAAGCTTTTGAGGGACTCAGAATTCAGAATCGTTCATTAAGAAGACCTGATCTCACGTTTGCTACTTTAGACCATAATGTACCGACTATCGACATTTTTAACATAAAAGATGAAATAGCAAATAAACAGATTACTACCCTACAAAAGAATGCCAAAGACTTTGGCGTCCATATCTTTGATATGGGATCTGATGAACAAGGTATCGTTCATATGGTAGGACCTGAAACAGGTTTAACTCAACCAGGAAAGACAATTGTTTGTGGCGATTCTCACACCGCGACACATGGTGCTTTTGGTGCAATCGCATTTGGAATTGGTACAAGTGAAGTTGAACATGTCTTTGCTACTCAAACACTTTGGCAAACTAAACCTAAGAATTTAAAAATCGAAATAAATGGTAAACTACCTACCGGCGTTTATGCCAAGGATATAATACTCTATTTAATTAACCAATATGGCGTTGATTTTGGTACAGGATATGCCCTTGAATTTACAGGAGAAACGATTAAGAGTTTGTCTATGGAAGCTCGAATGACAATTTGTAATATGGCAATTGAAGCAGGCGCAAAATACGGTATGATGCAACCTGATAAGACGACTTTTGAATATGTTAAAGGTCGTCCTTACGCTACTAATTTTGATCAATCTATTGATTGGTGGCAAACTTTATATTCCGATGAGGATGCGTACTTCGATAAAGTTATTGAATTAGATGTTTCAAACTTAGAACCTCAGGTGACATGGGGAACAAATCCAGAAATGGGAGTTAATTTTAGCTCTCCTTTCCCAGAAATTAAAGATTCTAATGATGAACGTGCCTATAACTACATGGGACTCAAACCAGGTCAAAAAGCCGAAGATATTGAATTAGGCTATGTATTCTTAGGTTCATGTACGAATGCAAGACTCTCTGATTTAGTAGAAGCAAGTCATATTGTTAAAGGTAATAAAGTTCATCCTAATATCACAGCTATTGTAGTGCCTGGCTCCAGAACAGTTAAGAAGGAAGCTGAAGCACTAGGTCTAGATGTCATTTTTAAAGAAGCAGGTTTTGAATGGAGAGAACCAGGTTGTTCAATGTGTTTAGGTATGAATCCCGATCAAGTTCCTGAAGGTGTGCACTGTGCTTCCACAAGTAATCGTAATTTCGAAGGACGTCAAGGTAAAGGTGCACGAACCCATCTTGTATCTCCTGCTATGGCAGCAGCTGCTGCTATTAACGGTAAATTTGTAGACGTAAGAAAGGTGGTCGTATAGATGGAAATTCAACCTATTACAACATACACAGGTAAAGTTGTTCCCCTTTTCTACGACAATATAGATACAGATCAAATTATACCCAAAGTTCATCTCAAACGTATTTCTAAAACCGGCTTTGGTCCCTTCGCATTTGATGAATGGCGTTATTTACCTGATGGTTCAGATAATCCAGAATTTAACCCTAATAAGCCAGAATATAAAGATGCTTCTATTTTAATAACGGGAGACAACTTTGGGTGTGGTTCAAGTCGTGAACACGCTGCTTGGGCTTTAAAAGACTATGGTTTTAATATCATTATCGCAGGTAGTTTCAGTGATATCTTCTATATGAATTGTACGAAGAATGCAATGCTCCCTATTACACTTGATAAGGAAGCACGAGAACATCTGGCTCAATTTGAAGAAATTACGGTAGATCTACCTTCGCAAACCGTATCATCTTCAGAACAAACTTTTGAATTTAAAATAGATGAAACATGGAAGAATAAATTAGTAAATGGACTTGATGATATTGCCATTACTTTACAATATGAAGATCTAATAGAAAAATATGAAAAAACATTTTAAGGGTGTTGAATATTATGACAGTTAAAACAACCGTTTCGACACAAGATATAGATGAAGCTTTTTTACGCCTCAAAGATATCGTGAAAGAAACGCCATTACAGCTTGACCACTATCTTTCTCAAAAATATGATTGTAAAGTATATTTAAAAAGAGAAGACTTACAGTGGGTTCGTTCTTTCAAATTAAGAGGCGCATATAATGCTATTTCAGTATTATCTGAAGAAGCTAAAAATCGAGGTATCACTTGTGCTAGTGCTGGTAACCATGCTCAAGGCGTGGCATACACTGCTAAGAAATTAAATCTTAGAGCTGTAATTTTTATGCCAGTTACTACACCTCTTCAGAAAATAAACCAAGTTCAATTTTTTGGTAGCGATAATGTTGAAGTCGTGCTAACTGGTGATACATTTGATCATTGCTTAGAAGAAGCTTTAGCTTATACTAAAGAAAATGAAATGAATTTTATTGATCCATTTAATAATGTATTTACAATTTCAGGCCAAGGAACACTTGCCAAAGAAATTATTGAACAATCCGAAGCAGATGGAGTAAAATTTGATTATTTATTTTCTGCTATAGGCGGTGGAGGTTTAATATCTGGTATTAGCACATATTTCAAGGCTTATTCCCCAAACACACAAATTATTGGTGTTGAACCTGCAGGCGCCTGCAGTATGTATGAATCTGTAGTCGTAAACAAACGGGTCATCACTTTAGATCACATTGATAAATTTGTTGATGGTGCTTCAGTAGCCAGAGTTGGAGATATTACATTTGATATAGCTAAGCATAATGTAGATGATTATGTACAAGTAGATGAAGGAGCAGTATGTTCTACTATACTAGATATGTACTCTAAACAAGCTATAGTAGCTGAACCCGCAGGCGCTTTAAGTGTAGCTGCTCTTGAAAACTATAGAGCAAAAATTAAAGGTAAAACTGTTGTATGTGTTGTAAGCGGTGGTAATAATGATATTAATAGAATGAAAGAAATTGAAGAGCGTTCATTATTATTTGAAGAGATGAAACATTACTTCATCCTTAATTTTCCTCAAAGACCAGGGGCTTTAAGAGAGTTTGTTAATGATGTACTAGGTCCTCAAGATGATATTACTAAATTTGAATATCTTAAAAAGTCCTCTCAAACAACAGGTACTGTTATTATTGGTATTCAACTTAAGCACCATAACGATCTCATTCAATTAAAAGAACGCGTAAATCAATTTGATCCATCAAATATATATATTAATGAAAATAAAATGTTATACTCTTTATTAATTTAAAAGGTACAAGGAAAGCTTGAAAATAATCTTACTATTGTAAGTATTATTTTCAAGCTTTTTCGTATGACCCAATTTCATCTGTTTTCTATTAGTTCTTAAATAAAAAAAGCTTGCGGTATATTACTATCTGGCAATTGGTTCTTAATGGCTTTGGCCATTAAGTAAGTAAAATTAAGTATTAAAAATACTTATTTTACTTTAGAACGTAAGCCGGCTACCATCAGCGCTAAGGCCCTTCCTCTGCTTCGAGACAAGCGCTCGCATCTTTCTTCATTTGCGTCTCTCTCTGACTCGTTTAGCCCGACTAAACTCGTGGCGTTCTTTCCTTAATTCATCAGCTTCAAACGCTTTCTCTTCGCAGAGAATAGTTCTCCTCTATAGCTATGGCTCTTGGTAATTTCTCATCTTTTATTTTTCGCATAAAAAAAGAGACCTTACGGTCTCTCGTTTTGCCTGGCAATTGGTTCTTAATGGCTTTAGCCATTAAGTAAGTAAAATTAAGTATTAAAAATACTTATTTTACTTTAGAACGTAAGCCGGCTACCATCAGCGCTAAGGCCCTTCCTCTGCTTCGAGACAAGCGCTCGCATCTTTCTTCATTTGCGTCTCTCTCTGACTCGTTTAGCCCGACTAAACTCGTGGCGTTCTTTCCTTAATTCATCAGCTTCAAACGCTTTCTCTTCGCAGAGAATAGTTCTCCTCTATAGCTATGGCTCTTGGTGATTTCTCACCTTTTATTTTTTCGCATAAAAAAAGAGACCTTGCGGTCTCGATTCGGCTCATCGCATCCATACGATTTATTTGCCTGGCAACGTCCTACTCTAGCGGAACGTAAGTCCGACTACCATCGGCGCT
>ERZ1023423.35-NODE-35-length-30083-cov-95.147196_pt1 | contig 30083 bp, 44 predicted proteins | sample MGYA00380513_ERZ1023423 | MGnify/ENA primary metagenome ERZ1023423 (study PRJEB33173, sample SAMEA4830333) | metagenome | study: EMG produced TPA metagenomics assembly of the PRJEB25223 data set...
AGTGATTCAGACTCAGGTAGTGCCTCTGATTCAGATAGTGACTCGGATTCAGCGAGTGATTCCGACTCAGGTAGTGACTCAGATTCAGCAAGTGATTCCGACTCAGATAGCGACTCAGATTCTGACAGTGACTCAGATTCAGCGAGTGATTCCGACTCAAACAGCGACTCAGATTCGGATAGCGATTCCGACTCAGATAGTGACTCAGATTCAGACAGCGATTCGGATTCAGCGAGTGATTCCGATTCTGATTCAACGAGTGACACAGGATCAGACAATGACTCCGACTCAGAAAGTGATTCAAATAGCGATTCCGACTCAGGTTCTAACAATAATGTAGTTCCGCCTAATTCACCTAAAAATGGTACTAATGCTTCTAATAAAAATGAGGCTAAAGATAGTAAAGAGCCATTACCAGATACAGGTTCTGAAGGTGAAGCGAATACGTCACTAATTTGGGGATTATTAGCATCATTAGGTTCATTACTACTTTTCAGAAGAAAAAAAGAAAATAAAGATAAGAAATAAGTAATAATGATATTAAATTAATTATATGATTCATGAAGAAGCCACCTTAAAAGGTGGCTTTTTTACTTGGATTTTCCAAATATATTGTTTGAATATAATTAATAATTAATTCATCAACAGTTAATTATTTTAAAAAGGTAGATGTTATATAATTTGGCTTGGCGAAAAAATAGGGTGTAAGGTAGGTTGTTAATTAGGGAAAATTAAGGAGAAAATACAGTTGAAAAATAAATTGCTAGTTTTATCATTGGGAGCATTATGTGTATCACAAATTTGGGAAAGCAATCGTGCGAGTGCAGTGGTTTCTGGGGAGGAGAATCCATATGTATCAAAAGCGTTATCTGTATCAGGGCAAAAGAGTAATAATTTAACCTTAAAGCAGTATAAAGACAGTCTTAGGAGCGTTATGTGTACATCAGAAATAAATAAAAACGATGGATATGATGAACCTGAATATAAAGAGGCAATGGATACTTACCGAAAAAAATTATTTGCTGAACTAGATGCGCTAAATAAATTTTTAGATGAAGAAAGAACTATTGCAATTAAGAAAAAAAGTAATGAAAATGTAAGTGAAGATATTCTTGGATTAACGCATCAAAGATATACTGCAATACATCAAGCAATTAAAGATAATAAGGCTGAATTTGAGAAAAAAGTTGAGAGTATTGAAAACAAATATTCGGATCTCAAAAAGTTTGATGAAGTTAAGGATGACAAAGTCAGAGATGAATTGAATGAATTAGAAAATAAAGTTTTAATGCTAGGTCAAGCTTTTCCCGATAAAGTTGAAGCCAGAATGGATCTTTATAATAAATTAGATATGATAGTTGGTTATAGTGAAGATGAACGAGAAGAAAGACATCCTCAAAATGAAAGATTATATAAAGAACAAGTTGAAGATTTAGAAACAATTATCGATGAATTCTTTAAAGATATAAATGAAAATAGACCAGCAAATATCCCAGCATTAACTAGTGATAAAGAAAATAATAGATCTATGGCATTAAAATTAAAACAAGATACAGAAGCTGCTAAAAATGACGAATCTAAAAGAAGCAAGAGAAGTAAAAGAAGTTTAAATACTCAAAATTACAAATCTGCATCTCAAGAAGTAACTGCAGAACAAAAAGCAGAATACGAAAGAAAAGCTGAAGAAAGAAAAGAAAAGTTTTTAGCTAAGAACAAAGATAATCCAGTGGTTTCACTAATCGATGACGAAGACGATAACGAAAACGACAAGCAAATTGTGGTTTCTGCACCATCAAAGAAACCAACAACACCGACTACATATACTGAAACAACGACACAGGTACCAATGCCTACAGTTGAGCGTCAAACTCAGCAACAAATTATTTATAATGCACCAAAACAATTGGCTGGATTAAATGGTGAAAATCATGATTTCTCTACAACGCATCAAACACCAACAACTTCAAATCATACTCACAATAATGTTGTAGAATTTGAAGAAACGTCGGCTTTACCTGGTAGAAAATCAGGATCACTGGTTGGTATAAGTCAAATTGATTCTTCTCATCTAACTGAACGTGAGAAGCGTGTAATTAAGCGTGAACACGTTAGAGAAGCTCAAAAGTTAGTTGATAATTATAAAGATACACATAGTTATAAAGACCGATTAAATGCACAACAAAAAGTAAATACTTTAAGTGAAGGTCATCAAAAACGTTTTAATAAACAAATTAATAAAGTATATAATGGCAAATAATTAATGCATGGCTGCAAAGGAAATAATGAGTTTGCCTTAAAAATAACAACATTTTAAACTAGCAATAAATAATATCAAAGTCATCATTTCAATGATGCAATCTAGTATAGTCCACATTCTAAACAGGTGTGGACTATTACTTTTTTCACTTTATATTACAAAAAATTATTATGCTTAACTATCAATATCAATAATTAATTTTAAGCTGAAAAACAATAAAAATGTTAAGACAACGTTTACTTCAAGTTAATTATTATACTGAAAATTCTGGTATATAATGCTGTTAGTGAATATAACAGGAAAATTAAATTGGTTATAATATTGAGTCTATATAAAGGAGAAATAACAGATGAAAAAGAAATTATTAGTTTTAACTATGAGCACGCTATTTGCTACACAACTTATGAATTCAAATCACGCTAAAGCATCAGTGACAGAGAGTGTTGACAAAAAATTTGTAGTTCCAGAATCAGGAATTAATAAAATCATTCCATCTTATGAAGAATCTAAGAATTCGCCAAAATTAAATGTGAAAAGTTTAGCTGAAAATAAAAACTTTGTAGTCTCTGAAGACAAATTGAAAAAGATTTCGGATCCTTCAGCAGCAAGTAAAATTGTAGATAAAAACTTTGTCGTACCAGAATCAAAGTTAGGAAACATTGTACCAGAGTACAAAGAAATTAATAATCGCGTGAATGTAGCAACAAACAATCCAGCTTCACAACAAGTTGATAAGCATTTTGTTGCTAAAGGCCCAGAAGTAAATAGATTTATTACGCAAAACAAAGTAAACCACCACTTCATTACTACGCAAACCCACTACAAGAAAGTTATTACTTCATACAAATCAACACATGTACATAAACATGTAAATCATGCAACGGATTCTATTAATAAACACTTTATTGTTAAACCATCTGAAGCACCTAGATATACACAACCATCTCAATCTCTAATGATAAATCATTATTTTGCAGTGCCTGGATATCACGCGCATAAATTTGTAACACCAGGGCATGCTAGCATTAAAATTAATCACTTTTGTGTTGTGCCACAAATAAATAGTTTCAAGGTAATTCCACCATATGGTCACAATTCACATCGTATGCATGTACCAAGTTTCCAAAATAATACAACAGCAACACATCAAAATGCTAAAGTAAATAAAGCATATGACTATAAATACTTCTATTCTTATAAAGTAGTTAAAGGTGTGAAGAAATATTTCTCATTTTCACAATCAAATGGTTATAAAATTGGTGAACCATCATTAAATATCAAAAATGTAAATTATCAATATGCTGTTCCAAGTTATAGCCCTACACACTACGTTCCTGAATTTAAGGGTAGCATACCAGCACCACGAGTATAAATATTGGCACTAAGTTTACGAGATATGATAAAAACCTATTATTTTAAATATAGTCTACAATCTATGTGGTTGTAGGCTGTATTTTTTACGCTAAGTGATATACATCTATCAACAAATTATTTCGCATTTCTACTTTGAAAGTTGAATAGTAACATAATATTAAATAATCATTTTATTAATTAATATAAATATAAGACTCAAAATAATAGTTAATAGTTTGTTTATCGCAAGTTAATTATTGTTTCTAAAATATTGGTATATAATTTTCAATGGCGAAGAAAACAGGGTAAAAAAGTCGGTTTTTAAATCAAAGCAAATAAGGGAGCATAAACAAATGAAAAGGAAAGTACTAGTACTAACAATGGGTGTAATTTGTGCAACTCAATTATGGCATTCAAATCACGCAAACGCATTAGTGACAGAGAGTATTGAAACTAATTTTGTTGTAAAAGATTCGGATAATAAAAATATTTTACAAACCCATACTGAAATTACTACTGAGGAGAAATTTTCAATAGTAGAAAAGAGTCAATTAAATAAATTAAAATCACTATCTAATGACAACTACATAGAATATGATTTACATACTAATCAAACAGGCATTAAAAAAGGTTGGTTATATGGTTATAGTGAAATTGACTCATCACATTTCACAGACCGTGACAAACGCGTTATTAGACGCGATCATGTTAAAGAAGCACAAATCTTAGTAGAGAACTATAAAGATACACAAAGTGCTGATGCTAGGATGAAAGCCAAACAAAAAGTTAACACTTTAAGCAAACCACATCAAAACTATTTAAATAAACAAATTGATAAAGTGAATAATAAGATAGAGAAAAATGAAAAACGCTAATCCAAAGTAAATTATAAGTTATACATCTCGTTTTTAAATGACAATTTATCCCCGTAAATATAATAAATAATCTTTTCAAATTCCGCATAGATATAGAGACGCTAATAAACCTCTTTGTCTCGATATGATAGTCTGCAACGATTCATGTTGTAGGCTTTTTAATTTTACAAATAAGGCTAAATATATAAGTTCTGACACCTAAAATATAGAAAATACATAAAAGTAAGTATGGTTATTTTATTATAATTATTAAATTTTTATTAATTAATTGTAAAAATGTAGAATTATAATTAATTAACGTTTAATATTAAAATTAACTAAAAAGAAAGAGGTGTTAGTTATGACAGAATACTTATTAAGTGCTGGCATATGTATGGCAATTGTTTCAATATTACTTATAGGGATGGCTATCAGTAATGTTTCGAAAGGGCAATACGCAAAGAGGTTTTTCTTTTTCGCTACTAGTTGCTTAGTGTTAACTTTAGTTGTAGTTTCAAGTCTAAGTAGCTCAGCAGATGCATCACAAACAGATAACGGCGTAAATAGAAGTGGTTCTGAAGATCCAACAGTATATAGTGCAACTTCAACTAAAAAATTACATAAAGAACCTGCGACATTAATTAAAGCGATTGATGGTGATACGGTTAAATTAATGTACAAAGGTCAACCAATGACATTTAGACTATTATTGGTTGATACACCTGAAACAAAGCATCCTAAAAAAGGTGTAGAGAAATATGGTCCTGAAGCAAGTGCATTTACGAAAAAAATGGTAGAAAATGCAAAGAAAATTGAAGTCGAGTTTGACAAAGGTCAAAGAACTGATAAATATGGACGTGGCTTAGCGTATATTTATGCTGATGGAAAAATGGTAAACGAAGCTTTAGTTCGTCAAGGCTTGGCTAAAGTTGCTTATGTTTATAAACCTAACAATACACATGAACAACTTTTAAGAAAAAGTGAAGCACAAGCGAAAAAAGAGAAATTAAATATTTGGAGCGAAGACAACGCTGATTCAGGTCAATAATGCTCATTGTAAAAGTGTCACTGCTGCTAGTGGCACTTTTACAATTTTTAGATCACGTTCTGATTTATTATCCATTCAGAATTAAAAAAGTAATTAGTATCAAAAGCAAGTGTATTTAATATTAGAAAATAAAAATTTTAAATTTAGTATTAAAATGGAATATTACTATATATTTCAATGTGTATTATCACAGAAAATAAAATAATGCTTTACTTCTATATTTAAAAGTGTATAATGAAAGTTAAGTAATAAAGAGCGTGAAGAAAAATGTGAGTTATTTATATAGAATATTCTCCTTTTCATTTATGAATTTGTTACAAAATATTTAGTGCAAAAGCACGACGGAGGTATTCAATATGAATAACGGTACAGTTAAATGGTTTAATGCAGAAAAAGGTTTTGGTTTCATCGAAAGAGAAGATGGTAGCGACGTATTCGTACACTTCTCAGCAATCGCTGAAGATGGATACAAATCATTAGAAGAAGGCCAAAAAGTTGAATTCGACATCGTTGAAGGCGACCGTGGCGAGCAAGCTGCAAACGTAGTTAAAATGTAATTTTAACTTATTCAAACAGTCCTTATTATAGGGCTGTTTTTTTATGCTTTAAATCGATAACAGATGGTGTGGTAAAAGCACTAGCTGTTATTTTTTTGACTAATAAATTTAGGTGGAGATCTAACAATATATAATGGTTCTATAATAAATCGAACTGATATAAAAAGTTTTTTACTTTTCATCTGTCCGACTTTTGATTTTGAATATAAAAAAAGCGCCAATACAGAACTTTAATAATGACGAGAATTAAAGTCTGTATATGGCGATAACAAGAAGTAATGTTAAACACTCAAAATGTTTAACAATATTAGGATACCACATCGCATAATATCTTACTACTTAATTAATAATTTAACTAATCAACTTTTTGTTAATTTTTTATTAAGACTGATTAATTATTGAGAATATTTATTGTTTTTAAAATCTCATAATAATTCAGTAATCTTGTTTTCATTTAAAAGGCGAAACATTAAAATAATTAAATAAAAATATTGCGTTTAATTTACAGCGTCAAATATACTTATTTCTAATGCTTTGAGGTCTACTGAAACAAGTAGAGAATGATCGATGTTAATAACATTGCCATTCTCCAAATCTATTTCGGTGAGTATTTGGAAGCTACCATTAGGCAACGGTTTAACAATAGACAATTGCTTTTCCGCTTGTTGTATCAAAAAAGGTTTTGTAGATTGATTATTAATATGCCATTCACTCATGTATGTTTTTCACTCCTGTTTTAAAATAGGGTTAGAAAGTTTATAGTTGAGACATTCATGTTCAAACAAAATTTTATTCAAATTCAATAAATGTCTTGTTTAAAATAGAAATATTGTAAATGTTATCGTCCAAAACTTCACCAGTTAAGTATTTGTTTTGAATTAAAATTTGGCAGTTAGTTAAGAAGTCTTGATAATCACGATCGCAAAAATAGTTTTCACGTGCATCTTTAGCATCGCCAAAAAAGTTAGCGACTGTTTCTGTTTCTCCATTATTCGAACGTTCAATATATAATTTGTAAAATTTAGCTATTGTATACTTTTGTTCTTTAGTTAGTTCATTCAAAATATTGGGCCTCCTGAAATACCATTTGTAATCTATACCCAATTTATTGCAAAAAACAAACTAATTTAACTATTTGATGAAACTGTATTAATAAGCTTTAACAAGCCTTAGTTTATATGGATCTATAAAATTATCTTTAATTGCATAGGGTGAAATAATATGTAGTCCATAACTTTTAACTGATTTTTCACTTACACCAAATTTATAAGCTTGATAGATAATTTTAGTACAATACGTAAATTTTTTGCTGTTCAAATTTAATGTAACTAGATAACGATGATTTGTATTTTCATAGTTTTTCTTAACCCAGTCAGCCGCTTTTTTACCTGCACCAGGATAGCTGCAACGATAAACTTTCATCCAATCATTTTTGCCACTTGCATAATTATATTTAAAAGATTCGAAGGATTGTGTAGTTGGTTTGTCGCCAGGCCCCTCAATTTGCAAAATCGTTTTATCATCAATCGCGATACTACAATGACCAAAAAATCCCCACATGACAGGGCCTTTTGTAATAATAATATCACCAGGTTGTAATTGGAATTTGTCATCTTGAATTTCTGAATACTTATTATCTGCAATTGTTTTTGGTGAGTTTATAGGGGATACGACAACGAATAATATAAGTAAAATTATCGTTCGTTTAATATAGTTCACTTAAAAGCTCCTTGTTGAAGAAATATATGTAAATAGTCTTAAATTAGAATCGTAATCTTTAATAAGTTTGTAAGACTAAAACATATCTTAAATATTAAAGTATGAGAGTGTGAAATGTCTATTAAGAATAAAAAACAGTCTAAAACATCTTTGAGACGTTTCAGACTGGATATAAAATGAATTTCATTTATAGCACACCAAATATAAATGTGTATATTAATATAGCGAATCCGAAAATATAGAGAATGACAGTGAAACTTAAATAGGACTCTTTTTTAGATTCTTTGCCAGTTTTTTTCATTAATACGAGTATAAACGTAGCGGCAACTAAGAAAATTAATGCTAGCCAAAACAGAATTGCAAAATGTAAAGACATGTGAAACCCTCCTTATATACCGTAATTATTAACCTATAAAACTATAAAAAATAGGATAAATGTAATAGAGAACGAGTACGATATTTATAAAAAATAATATTTCACTTAACCAGTTTTTAGTTATCATTGCAATGGTAAAGGATACGATGAGTATCACACCACAAATGATAATACCAGGCAGGAGCCAACATAAATCATCTAAATCTTTATTATATGTGATTAAAATATTAAAGATAACAAAAGTGGTAGTAATAACTATATTTATAGCATTTAACAAAATGTTATTCATGATTGACACCTACTAGTATAAAAATAGCTTCTTAATAAATATGATAACACTATTTTCCAATAGGTAAATAAAAAGTATAGTTATTTTTAAAATATTATTTGTAGAATGCTAAAGTTTATTAATTCAAACAAGTGAGCATATATAGGGGTGTATAGTATTAATATGAAAAGAATATTAACATACTAAAAACCCTTAAAGTTGTACAATTCGTTAATATTTTTAGAATCAGATAACAAAAAATGTGCAAAATCACTTTTGCACATTTACAAATACTAGTTTTCTGATAAGATTAATAATAACACTTTAAATAGCGCTTAATAAATGAAGGGGGCAAGTCTTATGACGTTTTACAATTTCATCATGGGTTTTCAAAATGATAACACACCATTTGGTATATTGGCCGAACACGTTAGTGAAGATAAAGCATTCCCTCGATTAGAAGAAAGACACCAAGTAATTAGAGCATATGTGATGTCTAATTACACAGATCATCAATTAATTGAAACTACAAATAGAGCTATTAGCTTATATATGGCAAATTAATTTGAGTAGTACCAATTATGATGTATTAGTGCATCCCAAATATCTTTTGTTTTAAAGTTTATTTCATCATTTCTTATCGAAAATGGTGTAATAATGTCTTTATCTAACCAAGTGTTTATAAGTTCATTTGGTACACCATCTAACAACATTTCACTTTTACTAATTATAAAACATTCCCAGTCAAGTGAAACATTTTGTGGATTCACATAATTACATTGATTATGATTATCCATAAATACTCACTCCTTTAAAATTCTGTACTCTTCATTGCGTTTTACCCCGTCACATTATCTTTTAAACTAAAATCATCATTACTTATGAAAAAAATGTACATCAAAAGCAAAGGTTTTCGCTACCGAAAAAGTTTAAATAATGGTTTAATATATTTGGTACTCATTTTAATAAAAAAGAGAATACATTTTGAGCTATCAATACTTTTTATTGAAGAGGTGTTATTGTTGGCTAAAACGTTATATTTAATGCGCCACGGACAAACTTTGTTTAATTTTAAGGGACTAATTCAGGGATTTGGAGATTCGCCGCTAACAGAACTTGGAATTGCTCAAGCTCAAAAGGCACGTAGTTATTATGAAACTAAGGGGATAAACTTCGATTTATATGCATCATCAACGCAAGAACGCGCAAGTGACACACTTGAAAATGTTGCTCCTAACCAATCGTATCAACGTTTTAAGGGACTAAAGGAATGGCATTTTGGATTATTTGAAGGTGAGTCAGTCTATCTATTTGATAATCTATACAAGCCTGAGGACTTATTCGGAGATCGAATTGTTCCTTTCAAAGGAGAGGCAAGGCAACAAGTTGAAGATCGCATTGTGAAAACTTTACATGACATTATGTCTCAAACAAAGAATAATGCATTAGTCGTGAGTCATGGAACAATAATGGGAGTATTTTTAAGATATTGCCTTAAACTAGATGAAGCATTAAAGCATAATATCGGTAATTGTAATATCCTGAAATTTGAATATGACAATGGAACATTTAAATTTGTTGAGTTAATTGATCCAAATTTATAATAAATAAAGCGTTATACATAGACACAAGTATGTCTTTTGTATAACGCTTTTAAAATATAACTATATAACGATTTAGAATATTAATTGAATAAGTTTTTGTAATATCATCAGACCGACAATAATAATTATTATACTTGATATTTTATTGATTATTGTTAATAATTTTCCGGTTTTATCAATTGACCCAACCATTTTTCCTAAAATTGCGAGTAAAAAGAACCATAACCATGAAACGCTAATACAAGCGATTGTAAACGCAATTTTATTGCTGCCACTATATAATGCAGCACTACTACCAATTACACCAATTGTATCTAAAATAGCATGTGGATTGAGTAATGAAACCGATAAAGCAAAACTTACTTGTTTCATTGGAGACATAATTTGAGCTTCTCCATCTGTTGAGGGTTTATCATGCCAAATGGTCCAAGCCATATACATCAAGAAAATTAAACCAACTATATAAATAATTGCTTGAAGTACAGGTAATGACATAATAATGATAGATACTCCTACCACTGCAATAATAATAAGTAAGCTGTCTGACAATCCGGCTGTAATTATTGCAGGCAATACATATCTATATTTTGGTTGATTAGCTCCTTGGTTGAAAATAAATACATTTTGTGCACCTAAAGGTAAAATTAGACCAATCGCTAAGATAAATCCATGAATAATTGCGGTTACCATTAAGTTTTGACACCCCTAAAACATAGAATATTCTGAAAAAACTTATTGATATCATATCAAATAAAAAACAACTACTCAATAGTAGAGTAGTTGTATGAAAAATAGATTAATATATGATTTGAATTTATGAGAAATGTAGAATATATAAAACTGTATTACTTATTAATCAAATCATAAAATAGCCAATGTTCATCGAAATAGGTATTTCCGATTTTAATTGCATTTTTCTCAAAACCAAGAATGTCGAATCCTAGTGCACTATAGAAAACTTTAGCACCTATGTTGTTTGACACAATTGATGTAAGTAAAGATTCATAATTGTTCTGCCGTGCATAATTAATAATGAAATTAATGAGCTCGCTATTAATCGATTTATCGTTATTAGTAACAAAGTTGTATTTAATTAATGATTTATGTTCTTTTCCAACGTATCGAATTTGTTCTAAGGCAGCTGTTGCGATAAGTGCTTCGTTTTCATAACAGCCAAATACAATACATTTCGGTGAACCTTGATTTAAAATGTCATGTATTAAGGTGTCAGTCATTGTTTGACTATAATGTGAATCTTGAGTGAATTCTTCATTGACTGTCGAAACAAGTCTCTTATACTCATTAAAATCATTATTCGTTAATGTTTTAATTTCAATCATTACTGACCTCCTTAATCATTATTAAGAAAGATTTTGTACTAAAAAAATTTCTTAATTACATATTAAAATGTTTATTAAAATTTTGCAATCATTGATTTATATGCACATTCTTGTAAATGGATTATCAATTTAATTATATTTATTTTTAAGTTCAGGAAATTATGGAATTGGTTATTGGTCGACACTGGACTTTTATTTGTAGACGGTATGCGAAGAAGTCAAGCCAGTATTGGAACCGGTCACATTTATGATGATTAAGAGACAATTATTTTCAGTTAAATATTGCCAGAAATTTCAATCACGATTAGAAAAAATAACCAACCAAAAATTTTTGGTTGGCAAATTTGAATTTTATGTGAATTTTATTAATAACGTTGAATAATCTCTTTAAGTTAATGCTAATCTACAACATTTACATTTAAATCGACATTAATATTTCCTTGAGTCGCTTTTGAATATGGACAAAATTCATGAGCCATTTGTAAATATTTTTCAGCTTCTTCTTGAGATATAACATTTTTAATTGTCGCATCAATTGAAACACTTAATTTAGGACTTTCTGAGTCTGGATCATCTTCTAGTCTCACTGTTAGTGTTACTTCTGGATGAGCATCACGCACTTTGTTTTGCTTTAAAATTAGGTCGAAGGCACCGTTGAAGCAAGATACATAACCTGCTGCAAATAATTGTTCGGGGTTAGTAGCTTTACCATCTGCTTGAGCAGGCGGAACGATATCAATATCTAATGCTCGATCATCAGTATAAACATGTCCTTTACGTCCGCCAACATTCGTCGCTTTAGTTTCATAATGTATTGCCATTCTTATAACCTCCTAATTTAAAATACATTTATGCTTTACCCATTAGAAAATACCTTAATCATATTCATTTATAGCATTGTTTGATTGAAGGATAAAAAGTTGTTGTTTACAATAAAAATAATGAGTATCTGAAATGAGGGATTTACTATGGCACATGTGGAAGTAGTAGCGACTATCGCGCCACAATTATATATCGAAGAAACTTTAATTCAAAAAATTAATCATCGTATTGATGCAATAGACGTATTAGAATTACGAATTGATCAAATTGAAAATGTTACAGTTAATCAAGTGGCAGAAATGATTACAAAGCTGAAGGTTATGCAAGATTCATTCAAATTATTAGTTACGTATCGTACAAAGTTACAAGGTGGCTATGGGCAATTTACAAATGACTTGTATCTTAATTTAATATCAGACTTAGCAAATATCAATGGCATAGATATGATTGATATAGAATGGCAAGCAGATATTGACATTGAAAAACATCAACGAATCATTACACATTTGCAACAATATAATAAAGAGGTGGTTATATCACATCATAATTTCGAAAGTACGCCTCCGTTAGATGAATTGCAATTTATATTTTTTAAAATGCAAAAATTCAACCCAGAATACGTTAAATTAGCAGTAATGCCACATAATAAAAATGATGTGTTAAATTTATTGCAGGCAATGTCTACATTTTCAGATACTATGGACTGCAAAGTTGTTGGTATTTCAATGTCTAAACTTGGACTAATAAGTAGAACAGCTCAAGGCGTTTTTGGTGGTGCGTTGACTTATGGTTGTATCGGAGAACCACAAGCTCCAGGACAGATTGATGTTACGGATTTAAAAGCACAAGTGACTTTATACTAATAAAATGAATTAGGTTGCTTTTGTGTAAGTGCTGTCTTATAATTGAGAAGTATTATCATTGTTCGTGGAGGAGCGATTTTAGATGGAATTACAACAAGCAATAGCTAATAGAAGAAGTGTGAAAAAATTTAAAAGAGATATGCACATAGATGACGCATTGCTATATCAAGCAATTGAGAAAGCTGCTGATGCTCCAAATCACGGAATGAGGGAACCATGGAGAGTTGTGCATGTTCCGAAAGACAGATTAGGAGATATGAGTAAGGATATTTCTAAATTTGCATTTCCTAATGAATTAGATAAGCAACAATGTCATTATGATGCAGTAACGAAACTAGGTGGCATGTTATTGCTTATTTTAAAAACAGATCCAAGACAACGTCAAAATGATGAAAACTACTTTGCATTTGGTGCATATGCACAAAATCTTATGTTGTTACTTTATGAAGCGGGGATAGGTACATGTTGGAAATCGCCATTATATATCTATGATCCTAAAGTAAGAAAAACACTTGGTATAAAGAAAGATGAAGTTCTTGCTGGATTCTTATATTTAACGGATTTAGAAGAAGATATGCCTAAAGCACCACGTAAAAATAGAAACTTAATTACATTATATTAATATGTATAATTATAGAAACATTAATAAAAGCTGAGACATGAATTGATGGACATCTATCGAGTTAGAGATTTAATCTAATTTACTAGAGTCGGTACAATCACAGTCTCAGCTTTTTATTGTGCAGTATATACACATTTGTATTTTAGTATTTATTTAAAAGTTTCTGCTAAAAATGATTCAACTTGTTCAGGTGACTTAGCATTTGCTGAATGAAGGTGTGCAATTTTGTCGCCGTTTTTAAATACTAGCAAGCTAGGGATACCCATAACTTCATTTTCAACAACTACATCTTCTAATTCATCACGATTAACAGTATACCATTGGTAATCATTATATTGTTCTACGATTGGGTCAATCCATAAATCCATAGCACGACAGTCTGGGCACCATCCTGCCTCAAATTTAACGATTACAGGTGTATCGCTATTAATTACAGATTTAAATGATTCATTACTTTTGATTGCTTGCATTATAACAACTCCTCTAGATAGTTTAATAATTTTTATTATAGCTAAATTTATATCATAATAAAAAATTTTAGCTTCAAAATGAAAGCCTTTTGCTATGGAAAATGATATATTTATTTTAAATACATAAAGGAGGTTGCAGTCGTATGATTAAATTTTACCAATATAAGAATTGTACAACTTGTAAAAAGGCAGCAAAGTTTTTAGATGAATATGGCGTAAGTTATGAACCAATTGATATCGTTCAACATACACCTACAATAAATGAATTTAAAACAATAATTGCAAATACAGGCGTAGAAATTAATAAATTGTTTAATACACACGGTGCGAAATATCGTGAGCTTGATTTGAAAAATAAATTACAAACTTTATCAGATGATGAAAAGTTAGAGTTGTTATCATCTGATGGTATGTTAGTAAAGCGTCCTCTAGCAGTAATGGGCGATAAGATAACATTAGGATTTAAAGAAGATCAATATAAAGAAACTTGGTTAGCGTAAGTATAATGTAAACGTTTACTAAATATCTCGATATTTAGATTCATTACATGTAAAATGAAATAAGCTATACAATTGTTAATTTTTATAAATATAGTTGAATAGCATCTAGCCTTATGGCATCATTAATGATGTAAAGATTAATTAGGAGGGGATTCTCTTGGCAGTACCAAATGAATTGAAATATTCAAAAGAGCATGAATGGGTTAAAGTTGAAGGTAATGTAGCAACAATTGGAATCACAGAATACGCACAAAGCGAGTTAGGTGATATTGTTTTTGTTGAATTACCAGAAACAGATGATGAAATTAATGAAGGGGATACGTTTGGTAGCGTAGAATCAGTTAAAACTGTATCAGAATTATATGCACCAATCTCTGGTAAAGTAGTTGAAGTCAACGAAGAACTAGAAGATAGTCCCGAATTTGTAAATGAATCTCCATACGAAAAAGCATGGATGGTAAAAGTAGAAATTAGTGATGAAAGTCAGCTTGAAGCTTTATTAACAGCTGAAAAATATTCAGAAATGATTGGTGAATAATCACCGTGTAACTCCTTAATCTAAGATTGAGGAGTTTATTTTTAGTCTGAGTAAGTAAATAATATGAAAGAAAATTTATTAGGCACTATTATTTGGAGTATTGCTACATTTTATTATTCAAGAATGATGAAAATAATGAATTTAGCTATTTTAAAAATAAAAATTGGGGGAAGTTAATATGCTAAACATTCAAGACGTTAGTCATCTTTCTAAAAAGGAGCAAAAAGCATATAACCGTTTCGTAGAATCTGTAGAAAACGGTAATTTACCAGTACTACCATGTATTGAAATGGATTTAAAAGAGATGCAAGAAGAAACTTTAAGCCAGAGTAAGATTGGTGGAATGCCATTTTTAAAATCTTTTAAAGATATACCATTAGATGAAAATAATGTACCAATGGTATTGTTAGCACAGATTAATTTGAATGATCTTCCAGAACAACAAGAATTATTTCCTGTAAATGAAGGGATATTGCAGTTTTGGATTAGTTCAGAAGATCAAATGTATGGTATGTCTGAAAATTTAAAGGGAAACAATATAAACTCAAGGCTTGTTAATATATAAGAGCCAATTACAGATTTATCACTCGAAAATATTCAAGTGCATTTGAAGTCATTAGATGCTGATAATGAGGATATCCCGTTCAGTGGAGCATTTTCTATAGAATTTAGATTGTCGAAACAAACTATTACATGTACTGATTATAAGTACGATGAGGACGTGCTTGCATTGTGGAATAAAGTCAATCCATCCTTCGCGCTAAAATCGATGTTTGGTGGATATGATGAATTAATGGAACCTGTGTGTAACACATTTACTGCTAAGGAGCCATTTAATCAACTTGGTGGTTATCCATATTTTGACCAAATAGATCCAAGAACGAACGATCAAGAACTGAAAATGTATGATAGAGTCTTACTGCAAATTGATTCTACAAGAGATGGTAAATCTTCGATTATATGGGGTGATTTGGGTATTGCCAATATCTTAGTAAAATCTACTGACCTTGAGGCTATGAAGTTTGATGATTACATGTATTCATGGGATTGCAGCTAAGAGAATCATAAAAATATATTCCTTTAATTAGTGTAGTATCTATAGATCGATCTAGGGAGTGGGACAAAAATGATATTTTCTCAAAATTTATTTCGTCGTCCCACCCCAACTTGCACATTATTGTAAGCTGACTTTTCGTCAGCTTCTGTGTTGGGGCCCTCACCCCAAATCGCATTGCCTGTAGAATTTCTTTTCGAAATTCTCTGTGTTGGGGCCCCTGACTAGAATTGAAAAAAGCTTGTTACAAGCGCATTTTCGTTCAGTCAACTACTGCCAATATAACTTCGTAGAGCATAGAACATTGATTTATGTCTCAAGCTCTTTTTCATAAGCCACAGCTAATGTGTACTTAAAAATAGGTATACATGAGTAAAACTCATGCATAAGAAATACTAATTTCTAAAGAAAAAGTATTTCTTTATGTTGGGGCCCACCCCAACTTGCACATTATTGTAAGCTGACTTTCCGCCAGCTTCTGTGTTGGGGGCCACCCCAACTTGCATTGTTTGTAGAATTTCTTTTCGGAATTCTCTGTGTTGGGGCCCGCTATAATTGAAAAATGCTTGTTATATGTGTATTTTCTTTTGGTTAACTATTGGTAATATAACATTGTAGATTTTAGGATGTTGATTTATGGTTTAGCCTTTGTCTGTTTATGTAAAATGTCCTAGCTAGTCAAACATTGAGTTTGTAATTATTATATTAAGCTAGTTTAAATTTTTTGTGATTTATGTTTTATTCATACCAATTTTGTGAAATGATACAGTGACAGATGTTTATTGATTTTAAAGGGTGATGATGATGGCTATTGTAAATAAAGTGATAATTGTTGAAGGAAAATCTGATAAAAAAAGGGTGCAACAGGTTATTGCAGAACCAGTCAATATTATTTGTACTCATGGAACAATGAGTATAGATAAGCTTGATGATATGATAGAATCACTATATGATAAACAAGTTTTTGTATTAGCCGATTCTGATGACGAAGGAGATCGAATTAGAAATTGGTTTAAACGTTATTTGAGTGAAAGTGAACATATATTTATTGATAAAACTTACTGTCAAGTTGCGAATTGCCCCAAACAATATTTGGCGCATGTACTTTCAAAACATGGCTTTACTTGTAAGAAAGAAACACCTTTCTTACCGAATATAAATAATGAAAGGTTAGTTTTAGTAAATGAATAATTCATTAGACATCAAAGATGTAACTACATTTTATGAGGAAGACAAACATTTAATCTTTGGTTATACACCAACTTGTGGTACTTGTAAGGTTTCAGAAAGAATGTTAGACATTGCTAATGAAATATTGCAGTTGCCATTATTGAAAATAGATTTAAACTTTTATCCTCAGTTTTGTAAAGATATGCAAATCATGTCTACGCCGATTTTATTGTTGATGAATAAAGATAAAGAAGTAAAACGAATTTATGCATTTAAATCGGTGACTGATTTGTTAGAAAATTTAAAATAGTTATTGACGAAATTTTACTAAGGTGTTAGGATTAATACAAATTAAATGATGCGTAAACTCTTATCGAGAGTGGTGGAGGGATGTGCCCTACGAAGCCCGGCAACCGTCTTATATAGAAATGGTGCCAATTCACATAAAGTTTTAACTTTTGAAGATGAGAGAAACAATACTACTATTGCTTTCTCAATTTTTCTATCGATATTGATAAAGCATTTTTTATTTTATTAAGCAACACAGGGAGGAATCAACGTGATTGAATTAAAAGAAGTTGTTAAAGAATATCGGACTAAAAATAAAGAAGTCCTTGCTGTAGATCACGTTAATTTATCGATTCGAGCAGGATCGATTTATGGCGTCATTGGTTTTTCTGGAGCAGGAAAAAGTACTTTGATTCGAATGTTTAATCATTTAGAAGCGCCTACATCAGGTGAGGTTATTATAGATGGAGACCATATAGGCCAATTGTCCAAAAATGGATTAAGAGCAAAAAGACAAAAAGTAAGTATGATCTTCCAACATTTTAATTTGTTATGGTCAAGGACTGTGTTAAAAAATATTATGTTTCCGCTTGAAATAGCAGGTGTCCCTAGAAGGAGAGCAAAGCAAAAAGCATTAGAACTTGTCGAACTCGTCGGTTTAAAAGGTAGAGAAAAGGCTTATCCATCAGAGTTATCAGGTGGACAAAAGCAACGTGTTGGGATTGCACGAGCGTTAGCTAATGATCCAACGGTCTTGCTTTGTGATGAGGCAACAAGTGCACTTGATCCGCAAACAACAGATGAAATTTTAGATCTACTACTAAAAATTAGAGAACAACAAAATTTAACAATTGTACTAATTACGCATGAAATGCATGTCATTCGTCGTATTTGTGATGAAGTTGCAGTTATGGAAAGTGGTAAAGTGATAGAACATGGACCGGTGACACAGGTTTTTGAAAATCCGCAACACACTGTGACAAAACGATTTGTGAAAGAAGATTTAAATGATGATTTCGAAACATCTTTAACAGAATTAGAGCCATTAGAAAAAGATGCTTATATCGTTAGATTAGTTTTCGCTGGTTCAACTACAACCGAGCCTATTGTATCGAGTCTATCAACTGCCTATGATATTAAAATTAATATTTTAGAAGCAAATATTAAAAATACAAAAAATGGAACAGTCGGCTTTTTAGTTCTGCATATTCCATATATTTCAAGTGTAGATTTCGGAAAATTCGAAAAAGAGTTAATTGAGCGACAAGTTAAAATGGAGGTGTTAAGACATGGGTAAATCATTTAGTGAAATTATAAATGAAATGATTACAATGCCTAATATTCAGTGGCCAGAAGTTTGGACTGCAATAGTCGAAACACTATACATGACAGTCGTCTCAACTATATTTGCATTTATACTCGGTCTTATTTTAGGTGTGTTATTATTCTTGTCTGCTAAAGGTAAGTCTATTGGTGCAAGGTTATTTTATTCTATCGTTTCTTTCATTGTTAACTTATTTAGAGCGATACCATTTATTATTTTAATTTTATTATTAATTCCATTTACAAGTTTGATACTTGGAACGATAAGTGGCCCGACAGGTGCGTTACCAGCCTTGATCATTGGCGCAGCGCCGTTTTATGCAAGGCTCGTAGAAATTGCTTTTAAAGAAATTGATAAAGGTGTCATCGAAGCGGCCTGGTCAATGGGTGCTAATACTTGGACAGTAATTCGTAAAGTCCTCTTACCTGAAGCCATGCCAGCGCTAGTGTCTGGCATTACAGTTACAGCAATCGCTTTAGTTGGTTCAACGGCAGTTGCAGGTGTAATTGGTGCCGGTGGTTTAGGAAATTTAGCATACTTAACAGGTTTCACTCGAAATCAAAATGATGTCATTTTAGTATCAACAGTTTTTATTCTAATTATTGTATTTATAATCCAATTCATTGGGGATTGGATTACAAATAAACTTGATAAACGATAAATTGGGGGTTTCATTTTATGAAAAAATTATTTGGTCTTATTTTAGTATTAACATTTGCAGTTGTATTAGCAGCTTGCGGTAATGGAAGCAAAAGTGGCAGTGACGACAAGAAAATAACAGTAGGTGCTTCACCAGCACCACATGCTGAAATTTTAGAAAAAGCAAAACCATTATTAGAGAAAAAAGGTTATGAACTAGATATTAAAACAATTAACGATTACACTACGCCTAATAAATTACTAGACAAAGGTGAAATTGACGCAAACTATTTCCAACATACACCATATTTAAACACAGAGAAAAAGGATAAAGGTTACAAAATCGTAAGTGCCGGTGATGTTCACTTAGAACCTATGGCTGTATACTCTAAAAAGTATAAAAGTTTAAAAGAATTACCAAAAGGTGCAACAGTCTATGTGTCTAATAATCCAGCTGAACAAGGACGTTTCTTAAAATTCTTCGTTGATGCAGGTTTGATTAAAATCAAAAAAGGCGTAAAAATTGAAGATGCTAAGTTTAGTGATATTACAGAGAATAAAAAAGATATTAAGTTTAATAATAAACAATCAGCAGAATTCTTACCTAAAATTTATCAGAATGAAGACGCGGATGCTGTTATCATTAATTCAAACTTTGCAATCGAACAAAAACTAAATCCTAAAAAAGATTCTATTGCTGTAGAAAGTGCGGAAGATAATCCTTATGCAAACTTAATTGCTGTTAAAGAAGGACATCAAGATGATAAGAAAATCAAAGCATTAATTGAAGTATTACAATCTAAAGATATTCAAGACTTTATTAATGAAAAATACAACGGTGCAGTTATTCCTGCTAAATAATATCAATTAACTAGAAATACCCTTTAATGACAACGATTAAGGGGTTATTTTTGTGGTATTGAAAATAAAAAAAGGGCACAAAAGGGGCGGTATATGCAAATTATCGAATTTTAAACAAAAAAATACGCTCAGATTTGAGCGCATTATCCAAGTTTTACCTGTTCAAGTTTGTTCATCATATCCTTATCCATCTGTTCAGTAACGTGAGAATAAATGGAAAGTGTTGTACGGTGGTCGGAATGGCCTACACGATCCATAATAGCTTTAAGTGACACGCCTTGTTGAGAGAGTAATGATATGTGGCTATGTCTTAATATATGTGAAGAAACTTCTTTATCAATACCAACATCTTTAGCTGCTTCCCTAAGGATTTTATTGAATCTTTCAGTCTGCATTGGGTTGCCTTTATGATTAGTAAATACAAAATTTCTATTTAGATATCCATCATTCCATTTTGAATCCTTTTTGTTCTCCAGTATTGCTTTCTTTAATATCTCGCAACTTCTGCTACTCAATCCAATTGTTCTATAACTAGACTCTGTTTTAGTGGTATCTTTTACACCGAATCCACCAGATTCATCGTGAAACCAATGGATTGTTCCGTTAATATTTAAACTCTTATTATCAAAGTCTATATCTTCATTTTGAATGGCTAACATTTCACCAATACGCATACCATTTAAGGCTTGGAATTCTGTCATGAGTGCAACGAATAAATAAAACCGCTTATGGATACCTGAGTGCATCTTCTGAGCCTTCGTATTAATATCTTTGATGATAGATTGTATTTCATTTAATTCGAGGTACTTATTACGTTTAGCTTCACTTCATCATAAGACTTAATTCTTTTATTTAACGTTATATCTTTTAAAAATTCTAAATCTTGCAGTTTATAGATACGTCTAGTGTATTCAAATACATTTTTGAATATGCTTAACGCATCTTTGTTTACTTGATATACATAACCTTTATTATCCATTTCATCGAAAACTTGTTGCGCATATGAAAGTGTTATTTTATTGATTAAAATATCTTCATCTACAAATTTCTTCAAAGTGTTTAGCTTACTCAATTTAGTTTTAATAGTTGTTCTTTTTGACCCAGACGTTTTGATATAATTCTGAAACCACTCATCACATGCGACATGGAAAGTTAGTGACTTAAGTGTAGTAGGTGTCTTATCATTCAGTTTTGCTTCTATACGCTCATTTAAGAGCCTTTGAGCTTCTTTTTGTGATTGCTTACCATTCTTATTAAGTACCACGCTAACACGTCTCCATTTGGCAGTGAGAGGGTCTTTGTACTTCTCGTAATATCTATATTTAGTTTCTTTATTCTTATTTTTAAATTTTTCTAACCACATTTTGCTTATCCCTCCTCAAAATTGGCAAAAAAATAATAAGGGTAGGCGGGCTACCCGAAAAATAATGATTATAATATAATTAATAGATTTATATCGTTTCTTTATAAGAAATATCGACATCCAAATGGAATTTCTCAGACTCTACAGTTTTATTGTCTTCGTAAATTTTTAAAAAACTTTTTGGTAATCCATCATCTCCTGTGTAGAATAAATCATATGAAAAAGTGTCATTATTATTTAAATGGAACGTTACTTTACCAATATTAAATCCAGAATAAAATTTTGATTTATGACCATATTCTTCTCCTTTTTTAGTGCCGTTATGTCCATAAATGTTGTATTTTTCTTGAAGGTACTTTCTTAATTTGACATCAATCTCTTGAGCGGTAACAAATTTTTTATTTGTCGAAACTTTATTGGTAGAAATAGTTTTGTGATTTCCATTAATCCATATATTTATAGGTATATTTCTAGATTTATCTAGATATTCGTTAGTAGCTGTGACTCCACCATATATGTATTTAGTGTTACACTGGCCATTATAACTAATACCAAAAACATCAAGTTTTTTTCCCTTGAAATTACTAAATTTATTAAAATCTTTTGATTCTGAAATTAAATCATAAGATTCATTTGAAAATTGTAGTTGATTAGCTATAGGAGTATCATTGTCTTTTACATCTTTTAAATCTACGAAGTCTTTTTTTGTATAAAAATTCCTGAGATTATCAATTCCTATATCACCTTGAGCGCTGGCACTATTAGAGACACCTAAAATTATTATATTTATTAATAAGATGCTTATTAATTTTTTCATTGCCTTTTCTCCTTAAATTATATTTATTCAGTCTTCTCATATGAAATCTCTACATCCAAATGAAAATTCTCTGTATCTATAGTTTTATTATCATCGTAAATTTTTAAAAAACTCTCTGCTTGACCAGTTCCGGTGTAAAACAAATCGTATGTAAAAGAAGGTTCATTATTTAAATGGAAAGTAATTTTTCCTTTGTTAAACCCAGAATTAAATTTTGACTGATATCCATATTCCTGACCTTTTTTTGTTTTATTAAAACCATATATATTGTATTCGTTTTGTAGGTATTTTCGTAACTTAATATCAATCTCTTGAGCAGTTACCTCTTTTTTTTGAGTAGAAACTTTGTCTGTAGATATAGTATTTTGCTTACCATTGACCCAGAGATTAATAGGTATATTTCTAGGTTTATCTAAATTTTGATTCGCCAACGTAATTCCACCATACATATATTTTGTATTACAAAGACCTGAGTAACTTATTCCAAAGATATCTACTTTATGATCTTTTAATCTCTTCGCTTCATATTCATTATGAAACTGTGAATATAAAGTGTATTTTCCATCAATATACTCTAATTGATGAGAAGTAGAAAAATTTCCAGAACTAACTCCTTGAAGCTTTTCAGGTTCATAATTAGCATAAAAGTTTCTAAGGTTGATTACCCCTACATCAGCATATGCTAGATTGTTTTTTATTAAAAATGTGAAGAAAAACAAGCTAACAGTGAGTATTCTAAATATTTTATTCATTTTGATGGCTCCTTTTTTTTATATTACAACGCCATATAGGCATTTTTAATCACAATACAACTTTTCCCATCACTTTAATGTTTTATCCATAGAATTCTTGTATTTATTGAAAGTAGCATCATCGATATCACCGTTCATTTGTATTAAAAACTTACCTTTAGAATGGGTATGTGAATAGAAAGCTGCGCTTTCTTTACCTAATTCATCGTAATATTTTTTAGTTTGTTTTAGATCATCACTATTTTTAAATTTCATTACTCTAGCATTTTTATCATCTTGAACAACAAACATTTTAGCTTCGTCCGTCTTCATTGGAGCAAGCCCAAAGTCTTCACGTGTCATTTCTTTTTCATTGATAACATTTAATTTATTATCTTTAAAACCTTTAACGATATCATTTGTAGTATAGCTCTTGCTTTCTTCTTTCTTATCTCCGTCGTTGCTACCACAAGCGCCTAAAATTAACGTACTTGCTAATGCTAAACCTAATAATTTTCTCATTTTTCATTTCTCCTATTTATATTTCTTTATATTTAAAAACTCTCAACGGCTCAAATGTAATAGAATACTCGCCATAGTGAGTTCCAATACCATATATCTTTTTATATTGTTCTATTGCTTCTAATATGTATTCTTCGCTTAATTGTAGATACTCAGACAATTCATACAAGTTACGTACGCCATAATTGTAAGCTTCTACAATTTCACGTAACGGGACTGCTGAGATAAAGCCGTGTCTACGTGCGTAATTTTCGAACTTGCGATTGTTGAACTTCGATTGGTCTAAAATGTTGCCATACGTCAACTTGTGGTGGGCAAGTTCTTCGTATAACACTTCGGCTTTACGCCTTTCGGATAAATTTTTATTAATTAAAATAACTCCATTGTCATAGAGACCCTCAAAATTACCTAAAGACTTCCCATCATCAATTGGTATCTCTTTGTTTTCAATAACCATCTTTTCGTATAAATACATACAATAACCCCTTACTGATTTCGATGTGCTTTTCTAACTAACTCCGCATACTTTCTAATTTCAATTAATTCTTCCTCTGTAAAATCTCCATCTAAGTGCGCGGCGATAGTATCTTGTTTTGTAGATTCTTCGCGTTCAGCAAATCCTAATAAATATTCTGTTTTTATTCCAAGTACTTTCGCAAAATCTTCAGCGCGATTCAATGGGAACTCTCTAGTTAAATTTAAATATCTTGATACTGCTGATTTTGCTACACCTACACGACGAGCTAATTCACTTAGTGACATATTTTGTTCTTTCATTGATGTTTTAATTATTGTAATTATTTCATCATTAGTTCTCATTTCTTGTATCTCCTGAATTGAATATTTGTTCTTATTTGTGAACGATTTAATTATAACACCGTTCCCAAAAGAATACAATATATAAGAAAGAAAAAACTTTTTGAATTTTTTTAAGTAAAAAGTGTTGACGAACGAGAACGCAAATGGTAAATTGTAATTAGTTCTCAAACGAGAACGATAGGAGTTGTAAACGTGGTACTAAATTTAAAAAGATTGAGAGCGGAAAGAATAGCTTGTGGTATTACGCAAGATGAAATGGCTCACAAAATGGGGTGGAAAACAAGAACGCCTTATGCAAAGAGAGAAAATGGAATAGTAGATATTGGAGCGAATGAATTTATTAAAATGGCAAAAATATTAGGTTATGAAACAAATAACCTAGATATTTTTTTTACCAATAACGTTCCCAGAAAAGAACGTAAAAACATCTTAAAAGGAGGTGAATTAAATGTCTAGAACAAAATTGCATGATGTACCAGCTAAAGAAAATACAATTACAGAACCAAAGCAAGTTGTAGTGAATCCTTTGTTTGCGAAACCTAATGCACTAGCTAGTATTTTTGGAATTTCATATAGTTCGGTGAATCGCATTTTAAAAGAATGGGAAAAAGATTCTAAAGGTGTTGATGATTTATATTATTCACTATCATCAACAATGATAGTCATCAGTATTCCGCGATTCGAGGAGTACATGAAGGCGCGTCATAAAAAATGGATGTAGGAGGCAAGGTAATGAAAATGGACTTAACTTATATTTGCTTAGTTTCATTGTTAACAATACTATTACTAGCATTATCGAATATGTATGTTGCTTTTAGTGTGTACGGCATGATGGTAACTTATGGATTTAATTTAACAGGAGGATTAGAAAATGAATAATGAACAAAAAGAAGTGATTAAAGATATTTATAGCAGTTTGGAATCAGTAGCTAATAACAAATCAGAGGTATACATCCATGAATTTAAATGTGGTGAGAAAGAATGGACAGAGACAGTAAACCGTGAGCAACACTTACAAGCGATTATCGAGTGGACATTGCAACAAATAGAAAATAATTTTGAATTTGAAGAGGAGAATGAATAAGATGAATAAATTAACTAAACAGGAATACAAAAACATTGAAAATAAATTGAATTACGAACATATGGTAAATGGTAAAAAACGCACTAATAAAATAAACAAACTCTTACAAAGAGAACATGATAGAGATGCTTCAATTATTAAAAGTGAATACCCTAGACTAAGTGATAGTGAGATATCAGAAGTTATTGCGGATTATAGAACTTATAAGAAGCTTGTAATAGCGACAGAAACTTTTGTTGATTTTCCTATAAATTATGAGGATTCAAATGTATGTCAGTTCATTACTAAGGAAGATATTGAAGATCTGAAATCAGCAATTGAAGAAATGACAAGTTTCGTTGAAAATTTGGAGGAATTATAAATGAATTGGGAAATTAAAGATTTAATGTGCAATATAGAGATAGTAAAAGGAAAGTTGGAAGATGTAGCGACTACACATACATGGTTTGTAGATGAACGATTTAGGAAGAGATCGTTAAAAACTAAAGAAGAAGCGGTTAATTACGGTCTAGCGTATAACGAACATAGAATTCACAACGAACAAGTTACAGAATTAATGCTTACTTATTTGAAAGAATTAGACGGTTTAATGAATAAGTTTCATGAAATAGAAAAAGCATCATCTGATGTAAGTTTGGCGACAGAATCAGATGACGCGCAAAAATTAAAAATCACAGAGTAATTTAGAAATTACACATCTTTATTATAACATTTTTTACTATGTGAATCACTAGAGGTGCAAAAAATGAATGAAATTGAATTGAAATATGATACGCAAGTTTCAGTAGTACATTATGAAAGTTTAGACTCACGTTCATTTAAAAGCTTTTCAAAACCTAAATGGAGTAAGTTGGTTAATAAAATGTCTGTACCTATAGAAGCAAATTATAAGTATGCACGTGGTGTTGCTGTATATGGTGATATTAAAGACAATACAAATGATCATGGTGAAATTATCAAAAAGCATCGAAACGATAAAAATGTCATATATAGAAATGTGATTGTACTTGATTACGATGAAATAAATGATTTAAAGCAATTACATGAAGCAATCAGCTCAGTTTTAAGCAGTGTTGCATGGTTTTGGCACACATCGTTTAGCCATACAACTGAACAAGCTAGAATACGCCTATATATCCCTCTGAATGAGCGAATAAGTGCAGATGATTATCGTAATTATACAAAAGTATTAGCAAATAAAATTGGCCATAAAGTGGGTGAAGGTTCGTATCAGCCAAGTAGATGTTTTGCGTTACCAGTTATTCAAAAAGGACACATATTTATTAAGCGAGTGAATGACTGTCCAATTATCGATGTTGATATGCTCGAACAGTGGTCAAAGGAGTTTGAACAATCAAATGGTAGTCCTAATATCAAAGGGTACACACGACGTGATAGTGCGTATTGGCGAGATATAGCTTTTGGTGTAAGTGAGGGAGAGCGCAATTCAACATTGGCTTCAATTACAGGTTATCTTTTGCGTAGGTATGTAGATCCAAACTTAGTTTATGGGTTAGTGAGTGCGTGGGCGAGTGTATGCAAACCACCTATTAATCAAAGTGAAGTAAATAATACTTTTAAAAGTATTTTGAAAAAAGATAGTAAAAACAGTTAGAAATGGAGGTTTTTGTTTGGAAGATGTTACAAACGAAGAAGTATTTGAAATGATTGATAGCAGAACCGGTGTTTTAAATGCTAATGATTGGAAAAGTCAATTAAGGCGTTCTGCTACTACACAAGCATTGAAAAAAACGACTACAAATGCTGAAATCATATTGTGTAATGATGAGAGTTTAAAAGGGCTAGTACAATATGACGCTTTTGAAAAAGTAACCAAACTGAAACGTCTACCGTATTGGAGGTCAAAAGGGGATGCGAATTATTATTGGGCTGATATAGATACCACACATGTGATTTCACATATTGATAAATTGTATAATGTGCAGTTTAGCCGCGATCTTATTGATACTGTAATTGAAAAGGAAGCATATCAAAATAGATTCCACCCTATTAAATCGATGATTGAATCTAAATCATGGGATGGAATCAAAAGAATTGAAACGCTCTTCATTGATTATTTAGGTGCTGAAGATAATCACTACAATCGAGAAGTTACAAAGAAATGGATGATGGGTGCAGTTGCTAGAATCTATCAGCCAGGTATTAAATATGGTTCCATGATTATTTTATATGGTGGTCAAGGTGTTGGGAAATCTACGGCAGTGAGTAAATTGGGAGGTCATTGGTATAACCAAAGTATTAAAACGTTTAAAGGTGATGAGGTCTATAAGAAATTGCAGGGTTCTTGGATATGTGAAATTGAAGAACTGTCGGCATTTCAAAAGTCTACTATTGAAGATATTAAGGGTTTTATAAGTGCCATTGTAGATATTTATAGAGCTTCGTATGGTAAACGCACAGAGCGTCATCCTAGACAGTGTGTGTTTGTAGGGACAACCAATAACTATGAGTTTTTAAAAGACCAAACAGGCAATCGTCGTTTTTTCCCTATTACGACAGATAAAAATAAAGCAACTAAAAGCCCATTTGACGATCTAACACCAGTTGTTGTGCAACAAATGTTTGCCGAAGCTAAAGTATATTTTGATGAGAATCCGACGGATAAAGCATTGTTGCTAGATAAAGAAGCGAGTGAAATGGCTTTAAAAGTCCAAGAAGCTCATTCTGAAAAAGATGCTTTAGTTGGAGAAATAGAAGAATTTCTTGAACGTCCTATTCCGTCAGACTATTGGTATAGAACGTTAGAAGAAAAAAGAGTGTCTGCGCATGATGTTATAGACCAAGACTATATTAAATTATATGGTGATGGTAAATTGATTGAATTACCGAATGCAAAACCAGGTGCTTATGTATGGCGTGACAAGGTATGTAGCATGGAAATTTGGAAAGTGATGATGAAACGAGATGACCAACCACAACAATACCATTTAAGAAAAATTGATAAAGCATTAAGAAATACACGATATTGTGGAACAACCAAAAGACGATTTAGATTCGGTAAAAGTATCGGTCGACAATATGGTTTTCAAATAGATTTGTCTTCTTATTATCAAGACTTAAAGAATGAAACACAACAATAATAGGACGATAGGACAGAAATGGGACAATGTTGGGACATGATCGAATTATTACAGTAGTAAGTGTTGTGCTCTAGGTGTCCTTTTGTCCTAATAGTTTTAATCTAAAAAATTATATATAGAGAATAAATTTGTATAAGTGTAAGACAATGACAGTGGGACATCAGGACAAATAGTCTTAGTGTATCGTAAGAGTAGGTTTGAGTATATGTGGTAATAATGTCCTACAAAATTTTGAGAATAGGACTTTAGGACACCTATCAAAAATTAGGAGGAAGAAAATGAATAAAAATCAATTAAAGTCAGAAATTTTAGAATATATAAAAGCGCATGCTGGTACATCATTTGTAGAAATAGAACATGTATTTGAAGAAAATAACTTTGATTATAAAGGTGACGGCGCATATACAAGTGGTCAACATCCCAATGTTGTGTTTTGGATTGGGTGGAATCAAGAAGCGTTTGATGTTATCGCTGAACTTAAAAAAGACGGACGTATTGAGATGGATATTTGTGAGCCAATTGTTTATATGGTTGATGGTAAAGGTTTGGATTTGCCTATTGTAAGGTCGAAAAATATTAAAACAGATCATTGGTTGCCTGTCACGTTTACTATTAGTAAGAAAGAAAAGGAGCATGTTTAAAGTGAATGAAAAACATAATATTTTCAATAGATTTGGTAGAAACACTTCTATTCAAACTGTAGCAGTTAAAGATACTTACTTTATTGAATATCGAAAGGGAGACGAAATAAAGTATTTCCCAATAGAACTTGCTACGGTAGTAAAAGCATTAAACATTGATTTACATGACAGTGATACTGTTTCAAATTATGAGGATGGGCCAAAATTTGATATTAAAAAATTGAACCTCTATACAGGTGACATGGACCAAATAGGAGATGAATAAAATGAATATAGAAATTATCGTAAACCAATTTGAAACACGAGCAGGCACGTTACTAAGGTACTACACAGGATTATTAGAACATAGTAAAGTGCAACCGTATTGCTTTAAGTTATACAATGATCCATTTGATATGGTATACGTGATGATGAACAGCAAGCTATTCGGTCATGTATATATTAAAGATTGTAAAGTAAGGCAATCATTTGAATTAGC
>ERZ1023423.37-NODE-37-length-28092-cov-89.063880_pt1 | contig 28092 bp, 27 predicted proteins | sample MGYA00380513_ERZ1023423 | MGnify/ENA primary metagenome ERZ1023423 (study PRJEB33173, sample SAMEA4830333) | metagenome | study: EMG produced TPA metagenomics assembly of the PRJEB25223 data set...
TGCAAGTTGGGGTGGGACGACGAAATAAATTTTGCGAAAATATCATTTCTGTCCCACTCCCATGGTGCCAATTAGCATAAGGTACTTAAATTATGCATATCTGCTGTCTAGCAGTCGATAAATCATTAGAACTTCATACAGTATATGACTTTTAATTTGATTTTCACCACTAATTTCAAGTGCTTTTATTGTCGAACGTAAAGTTTCTACAGAATCATCTTCTCTCTTAAAAGAACCATCATAAAAAATATCTTTGATGCTACTACTAATTTTTAGCAATGCCATTTTTTCGTCACCTGAAAAGTTAACACGAGTATTTTTAGGCAAGTAAATGATATTTGATAAATGAGTGATAAACAAACGATTCGTATATGCACGTTTAGTTAATTGGTTGAGTAATTTCCAATCACATTCTTTTTTCTTATGATAGCTTAATTCATCACGTTGATAACTTATTAACGTTTCAACTTGATTGTTTAAATTGAAAATATTTTTATATGCTTTTTCGCTTTTATCAGATTGCAGTCTTGATAAGATAAGTTCTTGGCAGCGATTGTAAAATAATTTATACATCAAGGCATCTGTCTTACTTAATTTTTCTTCGACCTGACCATAATACTTAGGTGGAAACACCATGAAGTTAATTAAACCTGATGTCACAAGTCCAATAATCGCTGTCAATGTTCGAGACAAAAAGTTGAATATGTAGGCATCATGAATACCTGGAATCATAGCTAATGATGTTAGTACAGCAACATTCGTACCAACTTGCAATTTGAGTTTTGTACAGAATAAAGTCGTGAACGTCGCACTCAATGCATATGTAAAAGGTGATTGATCGCCGAATAAATATGTAAATAATACTGCAAAGCCTGCACCAATTACCGTAGCAGGTAATCTACGGTAACCTTTAATAAGTGATGCCTTGGCAGTTGGTTCAATTGTGACTACAGCCGTTAAAATGGCATAGATGGGAGTTAAATCTAGTGCCATACAAAAGACAGCTGTTAAAAAAATGGCAATACCAGTTTTAATTGTTCTGGCACCAATTAAATGTTTATACCATTGATCGTTCATTTTTTAACCTCTAATCATCGTAAAATCTTAGCGAGCGCTTTATAATAATAGTATCGTACATTGGAAAAGTTCATGTATGTAAAATATTTGAAATAATCATGCTTAAGCATTACTTTGATTTTCATATACATTAATCAAAGTTCTGGGCTACACAATGTTATATTGTTAGTAGTTGACTGAAATAAAATGCACTTGTAACAAGCATTTTTCAATTCTAGTCCGGGGCGCCAACACAGAAGCTGACGAAAAGTCAGCTTACGATAATGTGCAAGTTGGGGTGTGGGCCCCAACATAGAGAAATTGGAACACCAATTTCTGCAGACAATGCAAGTTGGGGACGATAAAGAAATATTTTTTCTTTATCGCACAATGTCCCACTCACTTTCCAAAATACTAAAGTAACATCTTTAGTATATCAAAGAATTTTTGCTATAATAAGTTATAATTATATAAAAAAGGAACGGGATAAAATGATTGTAAAAACAGAAGAAGAATTACAAGCGTTAAAAGAAATTGGATACATATGCGCTAAAGTGCGCAATACAATGCAAGCTGCAACCAAACCAGGTATCACTACGAAAGAGCTTGATAATATTGCGAAAGAGTTATTTGAAGAATACGGTGCTATTTCTGCGCCAATTCATGATGAAAATTTTCCTGGTCAAACGTGTATTAGTGTGAATGAAGAGGTGGCACATGGGATTCCAAGTAAGCGTGTCATTCGTGAAGGAGATTTAGTAAATATTGATGTATCGGCATTGAAGAATGGCTATTATGCAGATACAGGCATTTCATTTGTCGTTGGAGAATCAGACGATCCAATGAAACAAAAAGTATGTGACGTAGCAACGATGGCATTTGAGAATGCAATTGCAAAAGTAAAACCGGGTACTAAGTTAAGTAACATTGGTAAAGCGGTGCATAATACAGCTAGACAAAATGATTTGAAAGTCATTAAAAACTTAACAGGTCATGGTGTTGGTTTATCATTACATGAAGCGCCAGCACATGTACTTAATTACTTTGATCCAAAAGACAAAACATTATTAACTGAAGGTATGGTATTAGCAATTGAACCGTTTATCTCATCAAATGCATCATTCGTTACAGAAGGTAAAAATGAATGGGCTTTTGAAACGAGCGATAAAAGTTTTGTCGCTCAAATTGAGCATACAGTTATCGTGACTAAGGATGGTCCGATTTTAACGACAAAGATTGAAGAAGAATAGTTCAACATATACTAAGACTAAAGTATGAACATCATTTAGTTCCGGAGCCTATTCATATTGGTTTCGGAACTGTTTTATAATAATTAAGAACACAATCAATGCGTCATTTCAAAAATATGTTGTAATAAAGTAGTTTTTAAGCAAACATATCATCGACATCAACGAAGATACATAGCGCATTTGGTATTTTAAAACTTATTATAAAAGGTGATAGTTATGAACTATGTTGAACGTTATATTGAACAGTTTTTAAAAGCAACAGTAAGGAATAATATCAAGCACTACCTTTTAATGTTAGATGAAAAAATGAAAAATTTAGATGATTATATGCGTTATTTAATTACTAAAAAAGAACAACTTAGCAAGTTAATTGACAGTCTAATGCTAACATTAGAAAATAAATATATTGATATTGCTGAAGCATTTCAAATTCAATGTGCAAGAGAAATCAATAATCAAGAAATTGAAAATATTAAATCAGAGTTGAATAAAGTTGAAGCATATTATGCACAAATTGAAACTCAAATTCAACAAACTTCAACTGAAAAAATAGCAACAGAAAAAACATCGTATCTAATAAATTATATGAACGCTGTGGCATAGAAAGGCGGCGAAACATGACACACAAATATATATCAACGCAAATGTTGATCATTTTTACTGCATTAATAATTATTGCCAATTTTTACTACATATTTTTTGAAAAAATTGGCTTTTTACTCGTTCTATTATTGGGATGTGTATTAGTTTATGTAGGATATCTTTATTTTCATAAAATACGTGGCCTTTTGGCGTTTTGGATAGGCGCGCTATTAATTGCATTCACATTATTGTCTAATAAGTATACAATCATCATCTTGTTCGTCTTTTTATTACTACTTATTGTGCGTTATTTAATACACAAGTTTAAACCTAAAAAAGTAGTTGCGACGGATGAGGTTACGACTTCACCATCTTTTATTAAACAAAAGTGGTTTGGTGAGCAACGTACACCAGTTTATGTATATAAGTGGGAAGATGTACAAATTCAACATGGAATTGGCGACCTACATATTGACTTAACAAAAGCTGCAAATATTAAGGAAAATAATACCATTGTTGTTAGACACATTTTAGGTAAAGTGCAGGTTATATTGCCGGTTAATTACAATATTAATTTACATGTAGCTGCTTTTTATGGAAGTACTTACGTGAATGAAAAATCATATAAAGTTGAAAATAACAATATTCATATTGAAGAAATGATGAAACCGGATAACTATACAGTTAATATCTACGTATCAACGTTTATCGGAGACGTAGAGGTGATTTATCGATGAACCACTACATTAGAACAATTGGTTCAATGCTCATCTTAGTATATAGCATGCTAGCTGCATTTCTGTTCATCGATAAAGTTTTTGTAAATATCATCTATTTTCAAGGTATGTTTTATACACAAATATTCGGAATACCAGTCTTTTTATTTTTAAATCTCATCATCATATTATTGTGTATTATTGTCGGTTCGGTACTCGCTTACAAAATCAATCAGCAAAATGATTGGATTAAGACGCAAATTGAGCGTTCAATGGAAGGCGAAACAGTTGGCATTAATGATCAAAATATAGAAATATATAGTGAAACGTTAGATTTATACCATACACTCGTACCTTTAAATCAAGAATTGCATAAGTTGCGACTTAAAACTCAAAACTTAACCAATGAAAATTATAATATTAATGATGTGAAAGTTAAAAAGATTATTGAAGATGAACGTCAAAGACTAGCACGAGAACTTCACGATTCTGTTAGTCAGCAACTTTTTGCGGCAAGTATGATGCTATCTGCTATCAAAGAAACGAAGTTAGAACCACCATTAGACCAACAAATTCCGATTTTAGAGAAAATGGTTCAAGATTCGCAGTTAGAAATGCGTGCTTTGCTGTTACATTTAAGACCGCTTGGTTTAAAAGACAAATCTTTAGGTGAGGGTATTAAAGATTTAGTTATTGATTTACAAAAAAAAGTGCCAATGAAAGTTGTGCATGAAATACAAGATTTTAAAGTGTCTAAAGGTATTGAAGATCATTTGTTCAGAATTACACAGGAAGCAATTTCGAATACATTGCGTCATTCAAACGGTACAAAAGTGACAGTAGAATTGTTTAATAAAGACGATTATTTATTGTTGAGAATTCAAGACAATGGTAAAGGTTTTAATGTTGATGAAAAATTAGAACAAAGTTATGGACTTAAAAATATGCGTGAAAGAGCTTTGGAAATTGGTGCAACGTTCCATATTGTATCATTGCCAGATTCAGGTACACGTATCGAGGTGAAAGCACCTTTAAATAAGGAGGATTCGTATGACGATTAAAGTATTGTTTGTGGATGATCATGAAATGGTACGTATAGGAATTTCAAGTTATCTATCAACGCAAAGTGATATTGAAGTAGTTGGTGAAGGCGCTTCTGGTAAAGAAGCAATTGCCAAAGCCCATGAGTTGAAGCCAGATTTAATTTTAATGGATTTACTTATGGATGACATGGATGGTGTAGAAGCGACGACTCAGATTAAAAAAGATTTACCGCAAATTAAAGTATTAATGTTAACTAGTTTTATTGAAGATAAAGAGGTATATCGTGCATTAGATGCAGGTGTCGATAGTTACATTTTAAAAACAACAAGTGCAAAAGATATCGCCGATGCAGTTCGTAAAACTTCTAGAGGAGAATCTGTTTTTGAACCGGAAGTTTTAGTGAAAATGCGTAACCGTATGAAAAAGCGCGCAGAGTTATATGAAATGCTTACAGAACGAGAAATGGAAATATTATTATTGATTGCGAAAGGTTACTCAAATCAAGAAATTGCTAGTGCATCGCATATTACTATTAAAACGGTTAAGACACATGTGAGTAACATTTTAAGTAAGTTAGAAGTGCAAGATAGAACACAAGCTGTTATCTATGCATTCCAACATAATTTAATTCAATAGTTCATATCGAATTAAGAAAAGTTACTTACGCCAATCACAATATAACATCAAATAGACACCAAAAAACAGAGGTCTTCGCAATCATTAGCGAAAACCTCTGTTTTGTTGATGTTTAGTCTTTTTTAAGCTTATCAACGATTTTGTCTTTTATATTTTTATCATCTTCTGGATAGGTATCACTAGGATGTTCATCAACATGATACGTACGTTGATGTGTTGCATTAGTACCTTCATCATATTCGTACCTAGTGTTCTCATTATAATGATTTTTATTATTGTCATCATGTTCTAATGCTGCTTCTTCAGGTGTTTTACCTTTAATTACACTACGCTGATGAATGATTGCATTGATTTCAGCACCGACAATTATAATAAAACTTGTGATATATAACCATAGTAACAAAATGATGATACCCGCGATACTGCCATATGTTTTAGAATAGTTACCAAAATTTGAAATATACCAACCAAAACCAAATGAACCAGCTAACCAAATAATTGAAGTAAATACTGCACCTGGTAATACTGACTTAAGCTTCGTTTTAACGTTAGGTGCAACCGAATATAACACGATAAACACGATAAATATAATAATGATTGGTAACACAATTCTAATAAGATTAAAAATCCATTTCACTTGTTCGTCAAATCCAAGTAGACCGAATAGGAAATGACTAATTACAGAACCAAGCGTTGGTAATGCTAGAGCAACTACAAACACAACGCCCATAACTACAGTGAAGACAACACTTAGTAGTTTTAATACGATTCCATTACGGCTATCTTCTACATCGTAAGCAACATTGAAAGAATTCATAATTGCAGTCATTCCATTTGAAGCTGACCAAATTGCTAAAATCAAACCGATAGATAATAAGCCACCACTGGAGTTTTGAGTTATATCACCAATTACACTCTTAATTAGAGTGGATGTTTCAGCGGGTGCATTACTTAACATATTAGTAATTTGACTCTGCTTAATATTGAAAAATGGTAATAGTGTTAATAGGAAAAGCAACATAGGGAACATAGCAAGTACGAAATGGTAAGTCATTTGCGCTGCTAGTCCTGAGGCATCATCTTTTCCTATGCGATAGATGAGATATGATAAGAAATTAGAGTCTTTCTTATATTTTGCAGGTTTATTTAATCTTGATAAGAAGAAAACCTGATCCTCTTTTTTAGGTTTCTTAGATTGGAATTGTTGAGGTTCAATATATGTACGATCAACATCAATTTTGGGATTACTTTTATTTTTCTTTTTTGACTCCTCTTGCGCTTCCTTAACAGAATTAAGGTATTTTGAAGAAGAGTGATCCTTTTTCGACATGTGCACTCCTTAACCTTTCTCTATGTAATGTTTTATAAAGTAACTATTAGTATTTATCCAATTATAAAAAAACTAAACAATGATATGCTTTAAAAATGATAATATTATAGAAATTAATTGATTTAAATCTTTCATAGGCTATTTTGATTTAAAATTAAAACAAAGGCAATACTGAAACAATGCAGTTTGGCCAATCATTGTATTATCATTTAAAAATGACAACTATGAAAGGCGTACACCAAATTGTTAAGTATTGCCTTATAAAAACAAAATCATCTTAGCGTTGATTTTTTCTATTAACAAATGTTTCTTTCGCATCCTTTAATGAACGTTCTAATTCAGGATTATTACGACGAATTTCTTTAACAACATCTTTCCAGTATAAAACTTCGTCTTTAATCTTGCTGACTTTAGAAGGCTTACGAGTGCGGTTACCATTTTTTGCATCTTTAACTGATTGAACTAAAGCTTGACGTGTAGATTTATCAGCTAAACTAATTGCGCCACCAATTACGGCACCAATTAAAATACCAGGAACAAATTTATTTTCCATAAAAAACTACCCCTCTTTCAAATTTGCATCTTTTACGATGTAGTCTATTAAATTATCACAAGATGATAATACCATGTCGTATACACCTTCAAAATTATTCGTGTAGTATGGATCTGGTACATCACTCTCTTCCATATTACTAAATTCTAACAGTTTGAACAATTGTCCCTTAAGATTAGGATTGATAGATTTAATATTATCAACGTTACTTTGATCCATAGCCACAATGTAATCAAAATCATCTGTCGCTTGGAATAATTCACTAATCATGCCATCAAATGGAATATTGTGTTTGTTGAGAATTTTTTGTGTACCTTCATGAGGCGGCTCTCCTAAATTCCAGCTACCAGTACCTCTTGAATGTACTTTTATATCATGAATATTTCTGTCTTTAAGTCTTTGTCGCATGATTGCTTCTGCCATTGGAGAACGACATATATTGCCAAGACAGACAAATGCTACATCTACCATTTTGATTCCTCCAAACTATGTAGTTATATCCCCATTTTATAGCGACTTTAAACAATAAGAAAGCAGATTATATAAAATTCTATTAAAGTTTATTAAATTGTGATACTTTGATAACATAACTATTATTAGAGGTGAACATTGTGGCTATGACAAATGAAGAGAAAGTATTAGCTATTAGAGAGAAGTTAAATATTGTTAATCAAGGATTATTAGATCCTGAAAAATATAAAAATGCAAATGAAGAAGAATTAACAGATATATATGATTTTGTTCAATCAAGAGAAAGATTGTCGCCAAGTGAAGTGACAGCTATTGCTGACGCTTTAGGACAATTGCGACACGACTAGGAGTGGGAATTTTGACTAATTACAAAGAAAAGTTACAACAATACGCTGAACTATTAGTTAAGGTTGGTATGAATGTTCAACCAAAACAGCCAGTATTTATTAGATCATCAGTAGAAACATTAGAATTAACGCATTTAATTGTAGAAGAAGCATATCATTGTGGCGCTTTAGATGTACGTGTTGTATATAGCGATCCAACCTTAAAACGCTTGAAATTCGAAAATGAATCTGTGGAACATTTTGCTAATCATGAGATAAAATCATATGATGTTGAAGCGAGAATGGATTACGTTAAACGTGGCGCTGCTAATCTAGCACTTATTAGTGAGGATCCTGATTTAATGGATGGTATCGATAGCCAAAAATTACAAGCATTTCAACAACAAAACGCACGCGCATTTAAAGGATATATGGAAAGTGTACAAAAAAATCAATTTCCATGGGTCGTAGCTGCTTTTCCATCTAAAGCTTGGGCGAAGAGAGTATATCCTGAACTATCTGTAGAAGAAGCATATATTAAGTTTATTGACGAGGTATTCGATATTGTGCGAATTGATGGTAACGATCCAGTTGAAAATTGGCGTCAACACATCGCTAATTTAAGTGTTTACGCTCAAAAGTTACAACAAAAAAATTACCATGCGTTGCATTATGTATCTGAAGGTACTAATTTAACAGTAGGTTTAGCGAAAAATCATATCTGGGAAGATGCTACAAGTTATGTTAACGGCAAGGAACAAGCTTTTATTGCTAATATACCAACTGAAGAAGTATTTACAGCACCGGATCGAAATAGAGTAGATGGATATGTTACTAATAAATTGCCTTTAAGTTATAACGGCACAATTATCGATCAATTTAAATTGATGTTTAAAGATGGAGAAATTATTGATTTTTCAGCTGAAAAGGGTGAAGCGGTATTGAAAGATTTAATCAATACCGATGAAGGTTCAAGAAGATTAGGTGAAGTAGCGTTAGTACCTGATGATTCACCGATATCAAATCGTAATACCATTTTTTACAATACTTTATTTGATGAAAATGCAGCATGTCATTTAGCGATTGGATCTGCTTACGCCTTTAATATTCAAGGTGGAACGGAAATGACTGTTGAGGAAAAAATTGCAAGCGGATTAAATGATTCAAACGTACATGTCGATTTCATGATTGGTAGTAGTGATTTGACTATTTATGGCATATTCGAAGATGGTTCAAAAGAACTAGTATTTGAAAATGGAAATTGGGCATCAACATTTTAATAAATGTTATTTTGAGGTGCTGAGTAGGAAATGAAACATGTATTTAAAGGTCAAATACGTGATTAAAGTATAGATTGGGAGATAAAATAATGACAAATCAGGACAGACCAATGAAATCTATGTCAGAATCAAAATGTTATAAAAATAGACAAGTTTTCCCTCAAGATACGAATCACCATCATACAATGTTTGGTGGTACATTGATGGCTAATATTGATGAAATTGCAGCAATCACAGCTATGAAACATGCTGGTGCGCAAGTAGTTACTGCATCTACAGACTCAGTAGATTTCTTAAAGCCGATTAAAACAGGGGACATATTACAATACGTAGCGATGGTTTCATACGCTGGGACAAGTTCGATGGAAGTGGTCGTTCAAATTAGAATTGACGATGTATTTAATAACAAGCATGATTTAGCTGCATTAAGTTACTTAACATTTGTTGCGTTAGATGATGATGGGAAGCCTAAACATGTACCTGGAGTATATCCAGAAGATGATGTTGAAAAATGGTTTTATGATACAGCACCACAACGTGTTGAACGAAGAAAAGCACGTCGCATTGAAAGTAAACAAACAATTGAATATTTAGCTCAAGTGCAACATATTAGAGACTAAAAATATAAAGACAGATTGTTAAGGATGAATTGAACTGTTATGTTCGAATATTCCACCTATAATCTGTCTTTTTGATTATGCACATTTATGTTTTTAGTTAAAATTTAACCCTTTTATTATAGACTATTAGTCCTATTAAATGACCTTTATTATTTAAGTAGAGTGCTGCCAGCGATTAATTGTTTTTAATTTTGTAATAGCATTAAAATATGCGGAGACTACTTATCGATAAAGTGCTTCTCCGCATAATTAAGCGTTTTTAAAATTGTATAATTTGTGGTTGTTTGTACATATGACGCTCATTATCTTTAAAATCCATATTCGGATAGTACATATTTTTAACAAGAACATTTGGTCCTAAACAACTAAACTCGGAACAATGACAATTTAATGATTTAGCAAGATCAGAGGATAACCATTTATCAAATACATCTGTTAATTTATCTTTTTGTATATTCGAAATTGTACCTGTTTCATCTCCGAAATCAGTTACGATTACATTACCTGTAAATACATTGACATTTAAACGACTACGGCCATCCGGGTCATTTCTAGTCGTTACATTTTTAGCAGTTCTTAAACGTGATAGTAACTTTTGATCTTCATCATCTTTTAAGCATGGAAACACAGGCAAAGTACCAAATAACATCCAAATATCTTCATCTCTGAAATCCAATATATCATGAATTGTCTTTTTCATTTCCGCTAGAGTTAACACATTTAATTGACTTGCAAAGTCAGCTGGATACATAGGGTGAATCTCGTGTCTGCTACATTTCATATCATGAACGACTTCTTGATGTATTTTTCGTAAATGTGGTAGCGTACTTTGATTGAGCATTGTTTCCGCAGATACAAACATTCCTTGTTCAGATAATGTACGTGCATTCGAAATCATTTGTTCATATAATTTTAACTTAGCTTTTAACGGTGGTTGCTTCTTCATTGCGCCAAAGCCAACATTTGCGAATTCATCAGTTGTTCCCCAGTTATGTGAGATATGCATAACATCGATATATTCAGCAATATCTAAATAACGATCTTGAGGCAATGTTAGGTTTGAATTCATTTGTGTATATATACCTCGATTATGTGCATACTTTAATAGAGGTTTAACAACATTTCTAATAGACTTTTTAGAAAACATTGGTTCGCCACCTGTAATTGACATCGTTCGCAGATTTGGAATTTCATCAAGTCTACGATAAATTAAGTCCATATCTAAAGGCTCGGGGTCGACAGTTTGTAAAGTATAACCCACTGCACAGTGGCTACAACGCATATTACAAAGATTTGTAGTTGTAAATTCGATGTTACTTAAAGTTAATTGGCCATGTTCTTTAACATCGTTATATGCTTCCCATGGATCATTGTGAATGCTAACAGGTTGCTTCAATTTGACGCTATTCATCGTCTTAAACTTCCTTCTTTCTATTTGGTTCATATCGGTATGATACCACTTCGTATTATCACTCGTAACAAATTATCTCTTAATTTTAGTTAATTGAAAAGGGGATTTTTAAAAGTCAAAATTATTTGAATGTCATAAATATAGCTAAGATTATATCGCTTTAACGCAATTTCTGTTAGGATAATAATGAAAAAGAAAACAAAATAAAAGGAGTTAACTTTTTATGAATGAACAGCAAACAATCGAACAGATAAAAGCGCGTTTAAATAAGTTTATTGAGGATATCGATCATGTAAATCCTGATGAAGTACGTGTTGAAGATATAGATGAATGGATTGGATTGTTAGATCAGCTTGAAGAAAAGGTTAAATTAGTATCTAAGTAAATGCCACATAAGATGTGTTAGAGTTAGATATCGCGACAGTCGCTTAATATTTTTATATCTTGTATGTTTAATCATTGATTTACTTGTCTATAGTATTTGTATCAATGATATATAGAAAGGTGATTTTCAATGACTAAAAAAGTAGCAATTATTCTAGCAAACGAATTTGAAGATATAGAATATTCAAGTCCTAAAGAGGCATTAGAGAATGCTGGCTTTAATACTGTAGTGATTGGAGATACTGCAAATAGTGAAGTTGTTGGTAAACACGGTGAAAAAGTTACTGTCGATGTAGGTATTGCAGAAGCTAAACCAGAAGATTATGATGCATTATTAATTCCTGGAGGATTTTCATCAGATCATTTACGTGGAGATACAGAAGGTCGATATGGCACATTTGCTAAATACTTTACTAAAAATGATGTACCAACATTTGCCATTTGTCATGGGCCACAAATACTAATAGATACAGACGATTTAAAAGGTCGTACGTTAACAGCAGTATTAAATGTACGCAAAGATTTATCAAATGCAGGCGCACATGTAGTTGATGAGTCAGTAGTTGTAGACAACAATATTGTAACAAGTCGAGTACCAGACGATTTAGATGATTTTAATCGAGAAATCGTTAAGCAATTACAATAGAGTATTGCGGTTATCGATTGTTAAAATTTATATATTTTCGCTTGAAATGAAATGTGGATTTTAGTTTTAAAAAATGAATAACAAATAAAAGGTCGTCTCTATTGGCATTTAATAGGGATGGTCTTTTATTTTTATAAAATATAACAATATTTGACATGATTAATATTTAAAATCGCAATGATTTATCTATAATCTTTTCAAAAAACAAAAAAGTAAGTATGATGGCGTATACGATTGTAAGCCCTTGGACTGATTTTCCCAAAAAGTGTAGCCTATTTGTGATAGTACTGGTAAACTCAAGGTATATACTAAGTGAGTTTTAAAAGAAGGAGCAAACGCATGAAAAGAAGCGATAGGTACTCAAACTCAAATGAACATTTTGAGCATATGAAACACGAACCTCACTATAATACGTATTATCAACCAGTTGGCAAACCGCCGAAAAAGAAAAAAAGTAAACGAATACTATTGAAAATATTATTAACCATTCTAATCATTATCGCATTGTTTATTGGTATCATGTATTTTTTATCTACACGCGATAATGTGGATGAACTAAGAAAAATAGAAAATAAAAGTAGTTTTGTGTCAGCTGATAACATGCCAGAGTATGTTAAAGGTGCCTTTATTTCAATGGAAGATGAACGATTCTACAATCATCATGGATTTGATTTGAAAGGTACAACTAGAGCTTTATTTTCAACGATTAGCGACAGAGATGTGCAAGGTGGTAGTACCATTACACAACAAGTTGTCAAAAATTATTTTTATGATAATGATCGTTCATTTACTAGAAAAGTAAAAGAATTATTTGTAGCTCATCGAGTTGAAAAACAATATAATAAGAACGAAATTTTAAGCTTTTATTTAAATAATATTTACTTTGGGGATAATCAATATACGCTTGAGGGCGCAGCAAACCATTACTTTGGAACAACCGTGAATAAAAATAGTACAACAATGTCTCACATTACAGTTTTACAAAGTGCTATTTTAGCTAGTAAAGTCAATGCACCTAGCGTATATAATATCAATAATATGTCTGAGAATTTTACGCAACGTGTAAGCACGAACTTAGAAAAAATGAAGCAACAAAATTATATCAATGAAACACAATATCAACAGGCTATGTCACAATTAAATCGTTAAATACTTGCATTCATGTGTAAGATACTTGGAACAATAATGTAGAAGGTTTAATTGAAATGTCATAATGATAAAGTTGAATTGTTTCTGCTTAATAAATTTTACAGATTTGCTTGTAATCACACTTTCATTTTAAAAGATGATAGTGTGATTTTTTGTTAGCATCGAAAAATATTTAAAGTTAAACATTTGCTATAGGAAGTGGCTTATTGAATAATAAAAGAGTATTGTATTAAAACTTGAGAAAGTAACGGGGTGATCCAGTGCCGAAGATTACTAAAATAGAAGTTCAAAAGAAAAACAAAGAACGTTTTAATCTTTTTTTAGACGAACAATTTGAAATGGGTATAGATATCGATACATTAGTCAAATTTAATTTAAAAAAAGGGCAACAACTTGAAGCTGCTGATATGGCAGAGATTCAAAAGTATGATCATTATCGCATAGGTTTAAATAAAGCAATCCAATATTTATCATATAAAAAGAGAACTGAAAAAGAAGTTATACAATATTTACAAAAAGAAGAGATATCAGAGCAAGCGATTTCTGAAGTGATTGAATATTGTTATCGCGAAAAGTTAATCGACCATCAAGATTATGCGGAAAGTTTAAAAAATACAATGATTCGCACGACAGATAAAGGACCTAAAATTTATCAACAAAAACTATATCAACTTGGTATAGAACCAAATATCATTGAAATGTTTACAGAACTTTATAGAGAACAACAGGAACTTGATGATATTATCCAAATTGCTGAAAAAATATCTAAAACAAAAAAAGGGCCACAAAATAAGGTTAAAGAAAAAGTAATGCAATCTTTAATTCAAAAAGGGTTTGAAATGGAAACCATTCATGCTGTATTGAATGAAATGGATTTTACACAAGATGAAGCGGTTTTAGACGATTTATTACAACGAGATTTAGAAAAAATTTATAATAAAAATCGAAAGAAGTACACGCAACAGAAATTAATTTCAAAAACTATCGAAGGCCTTATGAGAAAAGGATATAAATATGATAAAATTAAAGCTAAATTAGAAGAAAGTGGTATTGCCGATGGAACAGAAGAAATTGAGTGAAATGTCTGAGCCAGAATTAAGACACGAAATACAACTTTATAAAGAGAAAATGAGAAAAGCTGAGATGAATGGTATTTTAAATGAATATGACGTTTATCAAAGTAAAGTAATTGTTGCCGAAAGTTACTTAGTAGACAGAAAAAAGATAGAAATTGGTAAAATTTATAAACTGACTGATGGCAGTAATCAATATTTTAAAGTAGAAAGATTAAAAGGTATTTTTGCGTGGGGGGTTAGATTTAATAGCGATGAACCCGAAGAAGGCTTACCTATAGCGTTATTACAATTATAGAAGGATGAAAATAGATGGGAAGTTCAATTGTTTTAAAGTTACTAAAAGTAACACACTACTATAGGAATAAACAGAATAAGAAATGGTATTTACCTTTTGGATATGATGCTGAAGATATCGATTTAAACAATATTAGTTTACATATTTATCAAGGAGAAGCATTAGGTATAATTGGTGAACCTGAATCTTCCAAAGCGTTGGTAGGTCAATTGTTGGCAGGTGCAATTAAACCTGATAAAGGTAAAGTAGTTTGTACTGAAGATTTGTTCTACGGATATATTGAAGATCAATCGTTAATTCATCAAACTGTTGAAGCTTACACAGCGCAGTTAGTTCAACTATTTCCATATGAAATTAATGATCATAAAGCTGAACAGATTATTCAATATGCACATTTAGGCGATTATAAAACGAAGCCGGTTAACCATATTTCGAAAGCGGCATACGCTCAATTACTATTAAGTATTGCACGCTCATCAAAATCAAATATTATTATTTTAAATCATGTTATTGACTATTTAACACCACAATTTATGGAACGTGCGATTGAATTAACAAATGATTATATTGAAAATAATTTAACGATTGTGTCAATTGGTGATGATATTGATAAAATTTCACAAGTGAGTAACTATATAGCTTGGTTTTCACATGGTCAATTAAGAATGGAAGGGTCACTTAAACAAGTTATTCCATCTTTTAAAGAACATGAACGTGATCGATTAAGTCTAAACTCAAAAGAAGAAATTGAAAACTTTGATTTAGATTGGAAAAAGAATCGTACAAGAATACCAGAGATGACCTATAATTTCAAACGCGTTGAGCGCTATAATCATGCAAAACCGCCTAAGTTTTTAGTGCGTTTTTGGACTTTAGCCTCAGGTACTATTTTAGGCTTAGCATTGATGATGTTGCTCATTTTCAATAATATAGGAATTATTTCGATAACAGATTTTACGAATCGTGCTACGATGCAAAATGAAAATAAAGATCCATATGGCGAAAAGTTAGCTTATGGAATTGCTTTTAATGGCAGTGTGGATATGCAAGGGGATAAACAAGTCACAATTCAAAAATATAGTGTAGTTACAATTACTGGCGAAAATAGTAAAAATTATCGTGTTACCGCCGATAATAAGACATACTATGTTAGTAAAGATAAATTAGAATATTTTAACCCGGCAGGTTTATATCAAACGCATAGTTTTAAAAAATTAGCGCCATATATGAAATCAAATTATAGTAATTACTATGCATACTTTAACAGTCAATTACATAAAAAGCATAGTTCAGTTATTAAAACTTTAGTTCCTGATGATGATAACCGTTTCGTTGCATCCGTTACACAACAACCGATACAATTACTTTTCAATGATAATAATCAGTTATACGGTTTTGTTTATCCAATTGTAGATAAAAAAGAATTAAAAGATAAGTTTAATATTAACAATAACATTTGGATTACTAAAGTTGGGAATGGATATTGTATTGCCAATTTGAAAGAAGACAAATGGATTTATATTGAATTGTAGGTGTAAAGATGCTAGATAATATTATTTTATATTTTAAAAACTTACCGCATACTAAAAGATATGTAACAGAACGTTTAAAACAAAGTTGGAAAAGTTTTCTAATCGTATTAGCTGCATGTTTAATACTTATTATTGCAAGTGAAACGCTATTTTCCTTTAGTCATTTGACCGATGTTAAAGAGGTGCGATGGTTATTTAGAATTATTGCATTGATTGTTTTTGCGGTATTGATGTTCACAATTTATATCTCTTATCATCATTATATGAATGACTTTTTAGTTACTAAGTTATTTAATATTTCCGCAGCGACGCCAGTAGTTATTATGTCTATTTTAAGTTTTATTATGCTAGTCATTTTGACGATGATTAGTGCATTGGTTAAACCAGTAAACTTCGAAACATCGTATATAGCGCTATTCTATTTTATTGTGATGGCAACTATTTTTGTAGGATTAATATCAGTTACTTTTGGTCTTATTCGACTGTTAACTGAAAAAATAAATATCATATTTTATGGGATTTGTGTATTGTGTTTCTTATTGTTACCAATTATTTTCATACCAAACCCAAATCATGTATTTATCAATCACATCCTAATGCTAAATCCAATGTATTACATTGTTAATGGTATAGCACAATCTATCATATTTGGTATATCAAGTATGGAAAACATTCCATATCATTTTTACTTTATTTTATTCTTATGTTTAATAGCTGCAGTAAATTTCGTATTAGCAAGGTATACGACACACGCAATTTATAATAAAACATCTAAAGTGACACAAACTGATAATCAACAAGATGTTTCAAATGATAGTACAGACGAGGCGGATACTTCTTCATGATGTTTAGCTAACCTGTTGTGTAAATTAATCTGTAAGAATCAGAAACAATTAGAATATAATCTAGATATTGTTTTCCTATACTGATTTTGATATTTCGAGTCATTAAAGGTAGTTTGTTAGCAACAATATAAATTTTAGGTTTTGTAAAAGCATTTATAGTTTTACATTAAAAAACCGGACAGAGTAAAAATCGTTTTGATTTTCATTCTGCCCGGTTGTTCATTTTTTATAGATTAACTTTAGTGAATAATAACTTGAAATTATTTAGCATACAGTTTACGTTGTAACTTATCTTCTGTAAATACCCAGCCAATATAAGAGTGGTCTATGACATTATCGTTTGTTACATGTGCAATTGCCACAAATGAATAATGATCATTTTTTAAATAACGCAAATCAATCAAACGAATTTCAGTAGAACCATCTGCTAACGTTGTTGTTTGCCAACGATAGATTGATGAAAAGTTTAAAAAAGTACGTATATCTTTATTACCTTTGACTTTCCATAAAATGGAGTCTGTTGATAATGTTTGACGTTCCACTTTATCACTAAACACCACATTCCTACCATATGCTTTTCCAACATAGTCATATGCATCAGTTTGTATCGCGACACGCCATTCCATAAATTTTATTGTTGGCGCAACAAATACTTTAACAGGGTGATGCTCTTGTTGAATTGCTTTTAAAGCTTGTTGCTTAATTACGGCTCTCATTTTAAAACTAATCATGTAATAAATGATTAGTAAAGCGATTATAGGAAAGAAGACTGCAAATGGATGCAAGCCTATAACCCATAATACAATACCAATACAAAGAACTGTGAAAATAATAGGGTCAAATGTGTTAATCACACTTAATTGAATCCATTTGTTTGTGATAGGTCTAAGTGCTTGTGTACCATAAGAATTGAATATATCTACAAAGACATGTAAAAATACTGCGAGCTGAGCCCACATCCATACATGAAATGGGTTGGTTCCACTAAAGAACGTGAATATTAAAAATGTAATTAAAATTGGCCATAGTATTGTGAAAGGGATGGAATGCGTGATACCTCTATGATGCGAAATATATGTTGCATTGTCCTTTAATTTAAGAACAGTATCCCCATCAGGAATTAATGAACCAACGATAAGGGTTGTAGCTGTTGCACCAAACGTAGAAGCCATTGCTGGATCTTGGGTTGCAAGTGCTGTAAGGCCCACCCCAATTGCGATATGTGTTGCAGTGTCCATATCAGTTCACTCATTTCATAATATTATATATACTATTATAATCCAATTTCGCAAATAACTAAATTAACTTACATACTAACCATGATTTTAATGTACAATAAAAACATTATGAGTAAAGACAATTAATTTTGGTGAGGAAAGGGTTTTATAAATGTATCAGCAGTCTAGTTTTAAAGAAAATTTGATACACTGGTTTGATGAAAATCAAAGAGAAATGCCATGGCGACAAACGACCAATCCGTACTATATTTGGTTAAGTGAAGTCATGTTACAACAGACACAAGTTAAAACAGTTATTGACTATTATCATCGTTTTGTTGAACGATTTCCAACTGTGGAAGTTTTGAGTCAAGCTTCGGAAGATGAAGTGTTAAAGTACTGGGAAGGCTTAGGATATTATAGTAGAGCTCGAAATTTTCATACGGCGATTAAAGAAGTTCATGATAAATATGAAGGTTTAGTTCCCAAAGATCCTGATCAATTTAAAGCGTTAAAAGGTGTTGGCCCATACACTCAAGCTGCAGTAATGAGCATTGCATATAATGTACCACTAGCAACTGTAGACGGAAATGTTTTTCGAGTATGGTCTAGATTGAATGATGACTATCGAGATATTAAATTACAATCGACGAGGAAATCGTACGAACAAGAATTATTACCGTATGTTACTACAGATGCTGGAACGTTTAATCAAGCTATGATGGAATTAGGGGCATTAATTTGTACACCGAAAAATCCATTATGCTTATTTTGTCCAGTTCAAGAAAACTGTGAGGCATTTGATAAAGGTACATTTGAAAAGTTACCTGTTAAATCTAAAAATGTAAGTAAAAAAGTAATTGAGCAATCCGTCTTTTTAATTAGAAATAATCAAGGTCAATATCTGTTGCAAAAGCGTAGCGAAAAATTATTGCATGGTATGTGGCAATTTCCTATGTTTGAAAGTGAGCATGCTAGACGTGAAATGACCGAAAAAATCGGTCATGACATTCAACCAGTAGAAACACCTATTTTTGAGTTGAAGCATCAATTTACTCATTTAACATGGAAGATAAAGGTATACGCCGTTTCAGGAACAATTAACATTGAAACATTATCAGATGACATGATTTGGTTTAATTTAAGTGATCGAGATCAATATACATTCCCTGTACCTATGTCAAAGATTTATCAATTTATAAATGGGTAACATTCGATGATTAATAAGATTATCGGAAAATATAGTGACATTAATTTTAAAAATGTATAAATGATATCTTTAAATCTCATAGAATAACAATGTCAAAAAGTTAAAGTGTTGATATATAAAAGTGATGATTTTATATACTTTAAATGGGACATGTAAATCTCTGTTGTAGTACTTAGCAATATTACCGAGTTTAATCATTAAGTAGTAAAATCTTATTTCGTAAAAATATGTATTTATATAATACTATTTCTGAAATATGCTATAATTTATAATGGTTAAATTAACAGAAGGTGGTGTGGAGTATGGTCAGAGAATCCATACCTAAAGAAGGGGAAAACATTAAAATTCAGAGTTATAAACATGATGGTAAGATTCATCGCGTTTGGTCTGAAACAACAATATTAAAGGGTACTGATCATGTTGTCATTGGTGGCAATGATCATACGTTAGTAACTGAAAGTGACGGAAGAACTTGGATAACACGTGAACCGGCAATTGTTTACTTTCACTCAGAATATTGGTTTAATGTTATCTGCATGTTTAGAGAAGATGGAATTTATTACTATTGCAATTTGTCATCACCATTTGTTTGTGATGAAGAGGCATTAAAATATATAGACTATGATTTAGATATTAAAGTATATCCAAACGGAAAGTATCATTTATTAGATGAAGATGAATATGAGCAACATATGAATCAAATGAATTATCCGCATGATATTGATATTATTTTAAGACGCAACGTGGACATTCTTCAACAATGGATAGAACAGAAGAAGGGCCCATTCGCGCCAGATTTTATCAAAGTTTGGAAAGAACGTTACAAAAAAATTAGACAATATTAAGCAAATAAAGTGTAAATACTGATTAAATCATTTATATTGACTTAGTGATGTAAAGAAGTATGATAACTTTTGCTGTCGTGTGGGGACACAGTATCCATAGATTAAATTGAATAGAATATAACATACGAATAAGACAACGTATTTAATCACATGAATATGACAGAGGTTGAGATATCTTAATTTTAAAAATGTAAATTGTAAGAAGGATTTACATCTACAAATTATGTATCCAACCTCTATTCATTTTTATGCTTATGAATAGGATAGGGCAATAGATTAGGGGGGATTGTATGATTAAACGATATTTGCAATTTGTTAAGCCATACAAATATCGTATTTTTGCAACGATTATTGTTGGGATAATTAAGTTTGGTATACCAATGCTTATACCACTTTTAATTAAATATGCAATAGATGGCGTGATTAATAACCACGCACTAACGACTGATGAAAAAGTTCATCATTTAACTATTGCAATTGGTATCGCATTATTTATTTTTGTAATAGTGAGACCACCAATTGAATTTATACGTCAATATTTGGCGCAATGGACAAGTAATAAAATATTGTATGATATACGTAAAAAGTTATATAACCATTTACAAGCTCTAAGTGCGAGATTTTATGCTAATAATCAAGTAGGTCAAGTAATATCTAGAGTGATTAATGATGTTGAACAAACAAAAGATTTCATTTTAACCGGGTTAATGAATATTTGGTTAGATTGTATAACAATTATTATTGCACTATCCATAATGTTCTTTTTAGATGTGAAATTGACTTTAGCAGCACTGTTTATCTTCCCATTTTACATTTTAACGGTGTACGTTTTCTTTGGAAGATTAAGAAAATTGACGCGTGAAAGATCTCAAGCATTAGCTGAGGTTCAAGGATTCTTGCATGAACGTGTTCAAGGTATTTCAGTCGTTAAAAGTTTTGCGATTGAAGACAATGAAGCGAAAAACTTTGATAAAAAGAACACTAATTTCTTAACACGTGCGTTGAAACATACAAGATGGAATGCCTATTCCTTTGCCGCAATTAATACAGTTACAGATATTGGACCAATAATTGTCATCGGTGTTGGTGCATATCTTGCTATTTCTGGATCAATCACAGTAGGTACACTTGCAGCATTTGTTGGATACTTGGAGTTATTGTTCGGGCCTTTACGTCGTTTAGTCGCATCATTTACAACTTTAACGCAAAGTTTTGCTTCAATGGACCGTGTATTCCAATTAATTGACGAAGATTATGACATTAAAAATGGTGTTGGTGCTCAACCTATTGAAATTACACAAGGTCGTATTGATATTGATCATGTTAGTTTTCAATATAACGATAACGAAGCTCCAATTTTAAAAGATATTAATTTGAGTATTGAAAAAGGAGAAACAGTTGCTTTCGTAGGTATGAGTGGTGGTGGTAAATCAACATTAATTAACTTAATACCGAGATTTTACGATGTAACTTCTGGGCAAATTTTAATAGATGGTCACAACATTAAAGATTTTTTAACGGGAAGTTTAAGAAATCAAATAGGATTGGTGCAACAGGATAATATTTTATTCTCTGATACAGTTAAGGAAAATATTTTACTTGGTCGTCCAACAGCAACAGATGAAGAAGTAGTTGAAGCGGCGAAAATGGCTAATGCACATGACTTTATTATGAACTTGCCACAGGGATATGATACTGAAGTAGGTGAACGAGGTGTTAAATTATCAGGTGGTCAAAAACAAAGATTATCGATTGCTAGAATATTTTTAAATAATCCGCCAATTCTTATCCTGGATGAAGCAACAAGTGCACTTGATTTAGAAAGTGAATCCATTATTCAAGAAGCATTAGATGTGTTGAGTAAAGATCGAACGACACTTATCGTAGCGCATCGCTTGTCCACTATTACACATGCTGACAAAATTGTCGTAATTGAAAATGGGCATATTGTTGAAACAGGTACGCATCGTGAATTGATTGCAAAACAAGGTGCTTACGAGCATTTATATAGCATTCAAAACTTATAAAGTATTAGTTGTTTGACTTCAGTACAATCTTGAAGAGAAAAGTTGTAACAGGATGGTGGGGTCATAACATAGAAAAAGCAGTAAGAGATTTTCTTAATTGAAAATAATCTTACTGCTTTTTTAAATTTAATTTCGAGATTCAATATTACTTTATCTCATTGTGGTATTAATTACAGGAATTGTTTTAATGTTATAAATCAAAGTCTTCTTCAACAATTTCAATGTCTGCATCAGATCTATGATATGTGAAAAAGCTAATTCTTATGCGGTCTAAATGCTCTAAATGGTGTCGATACTCTTCGATGGCTGCAACAATTTGCATAACATTGGCAAACGAATATTCCGTTTGATAAGGATGATTTATTAACTCATGCTGAAATGTAGACAATAAATCTTTTTTCTGCGGATTATCTAACTCATAATCAACATGTGTCACATTATAACGTGCTTTTTTAGAAAGGCTAGCTAAAATTTGCTCGTGAAAAGCAGTTAATGAATCTAAATCTAATTTGATTTGTAATAGGAAATTGTTATTAAGTAAATATAAGTCGTTTTGATAACGCGACAATTTGTTTAATACTTCATAAGCTTGTCTAGTCGTCTGAACTACTTCTCTGAAAAGTATTTTCTTTCTATTCTGTTGGTGAATATGTCTTTTTGTAATAGGACGTTCTTCGCTATAGTAATCATAAATTTTCTCTAACTTTTCGACACGTTGTTTTAAATTATGACTATCTTGTTTAATATTATTAAACTCCGTCGTATCATTTAATACTAATTTAAACCACATAAAAATATCTGAGGATATATTTAATGAATTATAGTAAATTTTTGTTTCAAATTTAGGTGGTAGAAACACAAAGTTAACTAGAGATGAACTTATGACACCAATCATTACAAGTACAAACCTGTAAAAGGCGGTAATATAGAAAGAACCGGTATGTTGTCCCATAATGATTAATGCTGTTACACTCGCCAAAGTAGCAACATGTGCTAAATTAAATTTAAATAAAATAGCAATAAGTACTATGACAGTAACACCCATAATGATAAAATTATCGCTAAAAATTGTTACCATTGTAACAGAAAGTATGGCACCTATAATGTTACCTAATGCTTGATCAGAAACTGTTTTAAATGAACGATAAATACTAGGTTGCATTGCAACAACAGCACTGACACCAGCTAAGGCTTTCAGACCAACATCATCCGGTAGTAAAGAAGCGATAGACATAGCTAAAATAATGGCTATACCAGTTTTAAAAATCCGAGCTCCTAGTCTCAAAAATAATGACGCCCCTTTTAAGTTTATTGAATATCTAATATTCGTATTCATTACTGTTATACACTTACTAGTTACAAAATTCAAGCTTATTTATAGTTGTTAAAATAAATCATACATAATACTGATAGCGATGTAAAACTTTAGTCAGAGATTAAAAGAGTATAAATTTGTAAAATAAAAACTCACATAGTGACATATCAAGTTAAACGTTAATAGTTAACGATATAAAATGAATCTACTATGTGAGCATCTGTTTTATTTTAATTCAATTTAAAATATACTTCCTTAAAAGTTATTTCATTTGACTAAAAGCATAGTCTGCAGCTTTTAAAGTTTGTTTAATATCTTCTTCTGTATGTTCAGTTGTTAAGAACCAAGCTTCAAACTTAGAAGGTGCTAAATTGATACCTTGATTTAACATTAATTTGAAAAATTTACCGAACGTTTCGCCGTCAGAATGTTCAACTTGATCATAATGTGTGACTTTTTCATCTGTAAAGTACAATGTCAAAGATCCGTAAATACGATTAATTGTAGCTGTGATATTATGTTTTTCGATTAATTTAAGTAAACCTTCTTCTAGTTGTTGGCCTAAGCTGTCTAATTTTTCATAAACACCGTCTTGTTCTAGTACTTCAAGTAATGCAATACCTGCTTTCATAGATAATGGGTTACCAGCCATTGTACCAGCTTGATATGCAGGTCCTAGAGGTGCTACTTGTTCCATAATATCTTGACGTCCACCATAGCCTCCAATTGGTAAACCACCGCCAACAATTTTACCAAATGCAGTTAAATCAGGGATAACACCTAATAAGTCTTGAGCGGCACCGTAATGGAAACGGAATGCAGTAATTACTTCATCATAAATCACTAGTGTCCCGTTGTTATGTGAAATTTCATTAACCTCTTCTAAAAATCCAGGTTGAGGCATTACCATTCCAAAGTTACCAACAATTGGTTCTACTAATACTGCGGCAATTTCATCACCCCAAAATTCAATTGCTTCTTTATATGCGTTAATATCATTGAAAGGAACAGTAATGACTTCACGTGCTACGCTTTCTGGAACGCCAGCTGAATCTGGAGAACCGAGCTGAGATGGGCCGCTACCTGCTGCAACCAATACTAAATCAGAATGGCCATGATAAGATCCAGCAAATTTTATAATTTTATTTCTTTTAGTATATGCACGTGCAACACGAATTGTTGTCATGACTGCTTCTGTTCCAGAATTTACAAAGCGAATTTTCTCAAGAGATGGAATTGCATCACGTAATTTTTTGCTGAATTCAATTTCTAGTTCAGTCGGCGTACCAAATAAAACACCTTTAGCGGCTTGTTCTTGAATTGCTTTAGTAATATGAGGATGTGCATGCCCCGTAATAATTGGACCGTATGCTTGAAGATAATCAATAAATTTATTGCCATCGACATCATATAAATATGCACCGTGTCCTTCTTTCATAACAACAGGTGCACCGCCTCCTACAGCTTTATAAGAACGAGAAGGGGAATTGACACCGCCTAGAATATATTCGTTTGAAAGTTGTTGTAAACGTTCACTTTCACTAAAATTCATTTATATCAACCTCTTTTAATTTAATATTTTCATCTAATATCGTATCATAAAATTATTATAATGAAGAAAAAGGTGATTATATGTTGCAAAAAGGAGAACAATTTCCAATATTTAAATTAGAAAATCAGGACGGAACTGTCATTACAAATGATACATTAAAAGGTAAAAAGGCGATTATATATTTTTATCCTAGAGATAATACACCTACTTGTACCACAGAAGCTTGTGACTTTAGAGACAATTTAGAAATGTTCAATGATTTAGATGTTGCAGTATATGGTATAAGCGGTGATTCAAAGAAAAAACACCAAAATTTTATTGAGAAACACGGATTGAATTTCGATTTATTAGTAGATGAAGATTTTAAATTAGCTAAAGAAACTGGCGTATATCAGTTAAAAAAATCATTTGGCAAAGAAAGTATGGGCATTGTAAGAACGACTTTTATAATAGATGAACAGGGTAAAGTATTAGATGTTATCGAGAAGGTTAAAGTTAAAACACAAATAGAAGAACTTAAAAACATTTTGGGGTGACATATATGAAAGTTGTTGGGTTGAATCGTATGCGTGAAGTTGAAACTGAATTACAACAACGCTTTTCAGATGTAGATTTTAAATTTTATAAAAAAGCATCAGAAATACCTGAGAGTGACTTGGCTAATTTAGATATATTAGTTGGTTATGATGGCGGTATAAATGAGGCATTTTTACGACGTTGTCCAAATTTAAAATGGATCGCATGGTTTGCGACGGGTGTAAATACATTACCGCTAGATTATATTGCAGATCACGGCATACTTTTAACTAATGGAAAAGGTGTTCAAGCTAAACAATTATCTGAATACATTTTAGCTTTCATTTTAGATGATTATAAAAAGATGAAACTATCATATGATAACCAACGACAACATATATATGATTCGAAAATAACTGGTAAACGCCTATCAGGACAAACAGTATTATTTTTAGGTACAGGTGCAATTGCTACTAGAACTGCGAAGTTAGTAAAGGCTTTTAATATGAATTTAATTGGTCTGAGTAAGTCAGGTCAGAACAAAGACGAATTTGATGAGATATATACTATCGAATCACTTGAAAGCACATTACCAAATGCTGACATTGTTATAAATGCTTTACCAGAAACGCAAGAAACGATTCATTTACTAAAGAAAAAACATTTTGAATTAATGAAAGATGAAGCACTTTTTATAAATATAGGACGAGGTAGCATAGTTAAAGAACCGCTCTTAATAGAAGTATTAAAAAGTAGAGTTATTCGACATGCATATTTAGATGTGTTTGAAAATGAACCTTTGAAACCTAATCATGAATTATATGAATTGGATAATGTAACTATAACAGCGCATATAACTGGTAATGATTATGAAGCAAAGTATGACTTATTAGATATTTTTAAAAACAATCTAGTTAATTTTCTCAATAAGAATGGTCTAATTGAGAATGAAGTTGATGCTAAAAAAGGCTATTAAATGAAATCATCATGTAAATATTGACACGCGCGCAATACTACAGTTATATTTATAGTAAGTAATAATTATTATTATATAAGAAAGATGGTGATATAGATGAGTGTTGAAATAGAATCAATTGAACATGAACTAGAAGAATCAATTGCATCATTGCGACAAGCAGGCGTAAGAATTACACCTCAAAGACAAGCAATATTACGTTATTTAATTTCTTCACATACTCATCCAACAGCTGATGAAATTTATCAAGCACTTTCACCTGATTTTCCAAATATAAGTGTTGCGACAATATATAATAACTTAAGAGTGTTTAAAGATATTGGAATTGTAAAAGAATTAACATATGGAGACTCATCAAGTCGATTCGATTTTAATACACATAATCATTATCATATTATATGTGAACAATGTGGTAAGATTGTTGATTTTCAATATCCACAGTTAAATGAAATTGAAAGATTAGCTCAGCATATGACTGACTTTGACGTAACACATCATCGAATGGAAATTTATGGAGTTTGTAAAGAATGCCAAGATAAATAATTTAACTTTGGTAGTATGACAAATTAAAAAGGCGTTAGCTTACTTCATATAAGTAAGCGTAATATTTAAGAAGTTAAACGACATGAAAGTTGTTTAACTTCTTTTTTATGCTTATTCTGAAAAATATTTAAATAGAAGAAAAGAACATTCTAACAACGGTGGTATTAACTAATAACTAGTATCCTTTATAAATAAACATAAAAATATTCAAACGAAGGTTTACTAAATAACTATCCATAAAGTGAGGATAAGTTTGTTTGTAAAACTGAAGTAAAAAGCGTAAGGAATTACACTTTAGATACATATAGTACTTACGAATAGAAAATAATCCCTTCAACAGTAATTTTTAAACAAAAATAAGTGTTGTTTTATGTTGACTCTACTAAAATAACTTGATATTATATAAAAGTCGTCAAACGGCACTAATATTTAAAAAACAAATGTTTTAAGTTGTTGATTTAAAATATTAATAAAATGTAAATTTGACTATTGAAATTCGAACAAATACATAATAAAATAATATTTGTTGAATTAATTGAGTTAGGAAATTTATTTTTTAGAAATAAAATGATTAAAAATAATTCTTGACTTACAAAAACTTACGAGTTATAATTAAATCTTGTAAGTGACAAACGAACATTGAAAACTGAATGACAATATGTCAACGTTAATTCCAAAAACGTAACTAT
>ERZ1023423.43-NODE-43-length-18217-cov-139.906123_pt1 | contig 18217 bp, 26 predicted proteins | sample MGYA00380513_ERZ1023423 | MGnify/ENA primary metagenome ERZ1023423 (study PRJEB33173, sample SAMEA4830333) | metagenome | study: EMG produced TPA metagenomics assembly of the PRJEB25223 data set...
ACACTGACATGATAAATTAGTGGTTAGCTATATTTTTTTACTTTGCAACAGAACCATTACAAACCTGTCGCAAATATCAAAGCAATTAAACCGAATAAAAAAGGCGATAAAGATATACAAGCTGCAATTAAGGAGACATCAAAATACTCGGTTAAGTCGTCCGATTATTTAACAGGAAACCATGAAAAAGATGCAGAAATTGTTCAAGATTTAGAACAAGGTTTATACAGAAAACGTATGTTAAGTTACGGTGGTTTACTTAAACAAAAACATAAACTTTTAAATTTAGATGATGCCGAAGATGGTAACTTAATTCAAACAAGTGATGAAGAAAAAACGACAGAAGAAGAACAAAAAGCTCATTCAATTACGGCAATTTGGAATTTTGAAAAGCAAAATTACTTCTTAAAAAATTTGTAATGTTGTCTAAATATAATAATATTCTTTGTAAGAATTTCAGAAAAATATATACCATATGGAGACCGAATGTATACCAAATGGAGACAAATTTATGTCTCCATTTGGTATACATTTTTTATTTTTGGTATCCATTTGGGAGACATTTTTGATTTTGGGTAGCTATTCGGTAGCTTTTGTGTAGCCGTTCGGGAGACATATAACAATTTTTATCGCATAAATAGGAATCCCATTTGACACTGTCAAATCAATATTTTGCACAGAAATGGCTACCGAATGGCTACATACAGAGACATTTCTGTGCAGGATTCCTCTTATGCTCTTGAATTTGTTATAGTTTCATTGTACACCATAGATACAGTGAGTTCAAACCTGAAAAGACGATTTAACGAAAAGAATATAACAACAATAATTACGCTAACAAAGACTCGATTTAATAACCGAGTCGAAGAAAAATATTGGTAGAACGACGTTACTGTTTTCAACTATTCCTTAAAAAAGTTAGGCGAATAATTACTTAATTTACTTCATATTTTTGAATATTTTAATCTCAATTTCTTTTAAAAGATTCATTGAAATTTTTCATATAATTATCTGACTTATAGCTTTCTAACCCATTAAATTTTATATAATTAAGTGTTTTTTCTTTATTAGCATTTTCTATTTCAATTTTTTCAAATCTATATTCATTTGGAGTTAAATCATTATACATTTCTAAAAACTCGCTCAGACATTTTTCATTCTTTAAGTCTAGACCAATGTTATTAAACAACTTATATAATTCAATTAACGTTTCATAATGATAAGACATTTTTTTCCTCTAATGTATAAAATTTATCAATCTCATCTTCTAAATATTTATATAAATCTTTCATTGCATAATGATTGATTACAAGGTTAAAAGCATCATCTTTGATGATGCGTGTGAGCGTGCCAACACAAAAAAATAAATAATAAAAATTCATAATAAAAAGGAAAGTGATACCTCACTTTCCATCATTTTCGTTCGTATTTTCCTATAGAAAATACACAAGGTGCTAATGCAGATTCATTAGCACCTTGCCGTTAAGATATTAATTTATACGTACTCAATTTTTAATCTTTTGTTAGTTACATTAGCTATAGCCTGCATAGTATCTATATGGGGTAAAACATCGCCGTTCTCAATTCTTGCTATTGTTGATTGTGGTATATTCATAGCTTCAGCGAGTTGTCTTTGAGACCATCCCATCTCTTTCCGTAAGTTAACAACTTTTACTGCAATATCTAAAGCTTCTGATTGTTCTTTATAACTTTTCTCTAACTCAGGATGACGTTTAATATCCTCATCAATTAATTTAGAAATCATACTCATACAATTCACCCTTTCTGTATCTTTTAATGCTATTCATACCATGTTCAATTTCTCTTTTCGGCGTTTCTTGAGTTTTTTTCGTGAAACCATGTGTAATAATATATTCATTATTTACTTTTTGAAAGTAAATAGCTCTTTGAATATTTGATCCAAACTTTGACCTAATTTCATATAAATTATTATCTAATTTTTTAACCCATTTCATACGAATTGCAATTTGAATACCTTCTTCTTCAATTTTTTGAATGGTTGTTAGTAGTTTAATTCTATCTTTATCTGGTAAGTCTTGCACAAATTGAATGAATTCTGATTGATTATTCTTATCCTTTAATGTTTTAAAAGTTACATTACTCATATACATATGATAGCATAAATGCTATCAAATTTCATCTTCCTTTCTCATAGAAAATACTGATATTTACATTTTCTCATATTCTCTTGTCTTTCTTCTCTAATTAGGGAATATTCTAGAAAAACACTTACGATAGCTAATAAAATATTCAATGATTTTAACAATATAATACTTTTTCTTCTCATTTGAATTCTCCTTGTTAAATGATATAATAAAATTAAATTGAAGGAGGAGATTGGGCTCCTCCTTACAGAATTATCTTAGTAATTCTGTAATTAAAGTTACGATAGCTCTTAATAAGTTTATAATACTTATTAGGAGCTTTTTCGTGGAGTATTATGAGAAACCACCTCCTTCAATTTCTCTTTCAATACCCAGCCAACCACCACATGACGATTAAGCATCACCTCTTTAATTTTTTATTATTTAATTTATTTTTGCTGTGTTGCAAAGCCACTGCAACAAGTTGTTATGATTGATTACAAGGATAAAAGCTATAAATTTTTCGACTGGCTTTCAAGCCACTAAGGAAAAATTTTTGCGACTTGTAATCATGAATAGACTTGTTAAAAGCATCATCTTTGATGATGCGTGTGAGCGTGCCAACACAAAAAAATAAATAATAAAAATTCATAATAAAAAGGAAAGTGATACCTCACTTTCCATCATTTTCGTTCGTATTTTCCTATAGAAAATACACAAGGTGCTAATGCAGATTCATTAGTACCTTGCCGTTAAAGTAGTAATTAAACTTCTTTACTTGAATTAAATTATTATATGTATTAGGTTGAGAAAGTAGTCAATGTTTTCTCATTAGCATTAGACTTCTTATATTACTTCCTTTCAAAACTATATTAAAATAATGTTTCAGTAGTGCTTGTTATACACTACATTACCCTTAAGGAGGCTTAAACATGGCTGAAAATAAATTGGAACAAGTCAAAGGCAATATTAAAGAAACTGTTGGCGATGCTGCTAACAATGACAACTTAGAACAAGAAGGTAAAAAAGATAAAGCATCAGGTAAAGCCAAAGAAGTCGTTGATAACGTTAAAGACAAAGCATCTGATGTTGTTGACAAGTTTAAAAAGTAAAATCTTAAGCCACTCATATAGAGTGGCTTTTCTTATTCAATATCTTTTATATTTTTCATGGGTATTTCCATGGTTTCGTTCCCATCTTCGTTACTAATAATAATAACTTTATTGAGTGTATCTACCGTTTTAATGTAAGCCTCATGCTGGTAATAATAACCTTGCTTCCAATAAGTCACAATGGCTTTTTCTTTAAAGAATTTTTTCCAGTTTACTTTTTCATTTAGAACATTGAGTTGATCATCTAAAAGCGAAGGACGTTCTTCTTTATTTTGATCTTCCATATATTGTTCTATTTGTTGATATTGCTCAGGAATCGTCTTAAAAGCTATCCACTTAACAAACCCTCTACCTCTAGGAATATTAAAATTTAAATACTCTCTAGGTATCTTACGATAATCCGTTTCATCCTCATATTGCTTAGGAATCATATTCAAACACCTCAACCATATAATAGAACATATGTTCGCTTTTGTAAAGGCTCTCATCAATATGAAAATGGACTCAAAAGAATTAAAGAGCTTCCGTGACGTTCTCTTTTTTGCACGTTACAACTTGCATGTTTCGACTTGCTCTGATGTATTGCAAAAAAGGGGGTAAATATAATACGACTGAAAACCAATTGAAACGTTATTTAACTTACTTATGAACTACATCGTTACTAGAGTAACGATGTAGTTCATAAGGTAATAAAATGATTGAGAAGTATGAAAGTACTATTGATAAGCTACAAAATGCAAAAGATAATGAAGATATGAGCAAAATGAAAAGTGAATTAGATAGCGTCAATCAAAAATTAGACGATTTAAAAGATAAATTAAGCGAGATTTTTAACTAAAAATGGAGCGTGAAAACAGATGAGTAATAGCCAAAAAAACAACTATTTAAGTGACAAAGTGACTAAGTGGATGTATCTGTTTTATATATTATGTACGATAATAACATCAATTTTTATTAGAGAGAGTGATATTACTACATTACTTATACCTGTTATTTTCTACACTGTGGTAAGCATAGTTATAAGAAATAGTAAGCAAAGTGATACTATGGAAAAAGTAAGTAATGACATTAATGAACTGCTATTAATATCATTTGTTATTGTCTATATACCAGTTAAAATTTATCTAAAAAGTATTGAAAAATTTCTTGAAGTTGACCAAAGTGATTGCGCTAACACATTATTTAATGTTATAAAACTAATTATTATTTTTTTATTTGGAATAGTAATCATATTTGCAATTTTGTTTTTTGTTACAAAAGGATTGAGCAAGAAACTTAATAATAAAAGTCACTATCATAATTTTGAAAATGATAATAAAGGTGGTTTAAATGTAGGAGCTAGAAGAACAAAAAGAGCAAGAATAAAAAATAATTGTCTCAATCATTATTATTCTATTAATAACCAGATGAGGCAATTGAGAAATAAAGATAAATAGAGGTATTAGTAGGTTCTGTTGCAAAGTAAAAAATATAGCTAACCACTAATTTATCATGTCAGTGTTCGCTTAACTTGCTAGCATGATGCTAATTTCGTGGCATGGGGAAAATCCGTAGATCTGAAGAGACCTGCGGTTCTTTTTATATAGAGCGTAAATACATTCAATACCTTTTAAAGTATTCTTTGCCGTATTGATACTTTGATATCTTGTCTTTCTTACTTTAATATGACGGTGATCTTGCTCAATGAGGTTATTCAGATATTTCGATGTACAATGACAGTCAGGTTTAAGTTTAAAAGCTTTAATTACTTTAGCCATTGCTACCTTCGTTGAAGGTGCCTGATCTGTAACTACCTTTTGAGGTTTACCAAATTGTTTAATGAGACGTTTGATAAACGCATATGCTGAATGATTATCTCGTTGCTTACGCAACCACATATTTCCAAATCATTCACGATTTCTTGATTTTTTTCATCATCCATCAGTTAAAAAATCAGATGATTTAACCGAGTATTTTGAAGTCTCTTTGATTGCTATAAGATTATCTAAATTATTGGTTAAAGATATTATGTTTTTTCATGTTTTGACGACGCATATTAAGTGTGTGTATTTCTTCAAGTTCAGCTTTAATCGATTGCATTAAATATCCTTGCATAGCTTCAACGGTTTCATTCTTTTGTAGCAGCATGGCTTTAAAACGTTTTAAAACACTGACAAGTTCAAATTCGACATCTTCTAAACGATAATATGTATTAAATGTGTTGTTAAAAGATTTTTTCCCTTTGAGTAAAACACTTTTAATAATACGAATTTCCCTGATTTCAAAATTACTTAAGTAATCTTTGATTTGTTGTGGCAATTCTTCAAGTACTTGGAATTTAAGTGCATCATTATTAAATTCGGATTGTTGGTGGTTTGTATGATCCGAATGATTATGGTTTGTTTGATTGTTATATGTATCATTCATATCATGCCTATCATTATTCTCAGTCTCTATATAATCAGTATTATTTAAATCAGTATCATTAGATTTTGAATTTCGAAATTCTTGTTTTTTGATTTTCGAAATTCTTGTTTTTTGATTTTCACTATTCTGGAATTTTGATTTTCGAAATTCCTTGACACTACTGTCTTCATAAGGTTTTTGGGGTTCTAGTATATATATTTTATTGGGTTTGTTTAACCCCATTCTTTCTTGTTCTAAAAGATTAAAACTTTCTAATTCCTTTTTAATTTTAGTTACTTTTTGAGTGCCACAATTTAAAAGTTCACATAAATCTTTGGTGGTAAATATTAGATATACATTTCCATTTTCATCAATCCAATTATTCATTTTAGATAATTCAAAACGATCTCTAAACATACAGTAAGCAATTTTTGAAGAATCACTAAGTTTTCTAAAATAATCATCTTCAAATAAAAATTTATATAGCTTATAAAATCTTTCTTGTTCAAATTCTTGTATAGTAATTCTTTTGAAATTTGACATAATAAAAACCTCTTTCCGAATTTTAGTATGGTAAGAGGTAATAAAACGTTTTTATATAGCTTTACATTTATATAATGATTTAGGTGCTTGCACTAGGATACTATTCATTATATAATACAAGTATAAATTTGATATTAAATAAACGTGCGCTAACGTTTTATTACCAAACCCCAGCTATTACCAGTAGTTGGGGTTTTTAATGCGTTGAGTCTATTATAGCATTTTAAATAAGGTTATAAAAGGGAAAATACAGGGTTGTCAAAGGTTTATAAACCTTTGACAACTACCATCAACCCTTGACGAACAATTGATGAAATGTTTGCTACTTTTACATTTTCGGTTTATCAATTACTTTATTATTAGGCATGATAATCTTATAATATATCGTAAAGGGTTGATAATCACTTTATAAAGGGTTGATAATATGAAAAGTGTGAAAATATTGAGTGAAGAATTAGGTGTTAGCAAGCAAACTATTTTTAATAACATTAAACGATTGGATATAAAAACAATAAAACAGGAAAACACTTCGTTTATTAAAGAAGATTCTGATATAGAAAAAATCATTAAAAGAGTAAATGAAAATAAAAAGAAATATGGTTTTGAAAGTTCTACTGAAGACAAACAAAAAAAAGAGTCAGATAATATTAATGGTGAATTCCAAAGTGATACTCAATTAGTAGAAATTCTTAAAAATCAGATTGATATTTTGAATGATCAAATTGCAAAACAAGAAAGTCGTCATGAAACAACAATTGAATTTTACAGAAAAGAGTTACAGGAAAGATCAAAATTGCTTGAGAATCAACAAGTTCTGGCATTAGAAAGTAATAAAAAGATTCAAAAGTTAGAGAATCAATTAGAGGAAGAAAGACACCTTAATTATTCCTTCGATGCATCTACCAACGTTAGACAAAACGTTGATGAGCAAGAAGCTACATATACTACTGATTCTGTAAATATTAATCAACGCCAGGAAGACGAAAAAGAAGCAGAGATTCAACACAAAGATATATCTGAAAGTCAAAGTGATGAAAGTAAACAAGAGGAAGAAGTACAAAAAGAAGATGATCTATCTAAACAAAATGACAATGATAGTGATATAGAATATAAGAGTGAAGAAACACAACCTAAAAAAGGCTTCTGGAGTCGTTTGTTTGGTGGCTAATTATATTATAATAATCGTTTAAAAAGACTATGTTTATGAAAATAGCGATACAAGTTGAATAACTTGTATCGCTATTATTTTTATCACCGAAACTTCCGATAATCATCGATTATGTAAATTATGATTAAAAAAAGAGCATATGATATATGCTCTTTTTTTAATTTTTTCTTTTGGTAAAGAGATGATAAGCAATTCCGAATTCATCTTTAACATATCCGTAACCTTCCGTGTAAAATTTCGGAGCAAAAGGTAATAAAATTTCAGAGCCTAATTCAACGAATTTATCATAAATTCTCTTTGTGTCTTCGACATTTTCGAATGTCACACACAAAGAAACATTATTTCCTTTAGTAATTGGAAGTCCTTCAGTATCATCTGCAATCATTAATTTCACATCACCAAATAAAATAACACATTGATCAATTTTTTCTAAATCTCTTTCATCAACATCTTTACGCGCTTCTAATGGTCTATCTTTTATTCTTTGTATATAAACTGTATTTGCATTAAATAATTCTTCTAAGCGTATTCTTAATTTTTCTGCATTATTAGTGATTAAAAAATATGGGTTCTGTTGCAAAGTAAAAAAATATTTGATTATGTTATTCCTTTAGCAGAAGACGGTTTTGAAGTTAATTCTGAATTAGAAATGAGTATAAAAAAATATAGCAAAGGTATTGATAAATCATCTCCTTTTTTCAAAGGAGATGGTAATACTGTTAAAAATGGAGATATTGTAAAGCAGCCACAACTTACTAAAACATTAAAAGGCATTAAAAATAATGGGCCTAATTACTTTTACGATAAACTTGCAAAGCATCTAACTACAGAATTAAACGGCCAGATTGATAAAACTGATTTTAATAATTATAAATCAAAACAGAAAAAACCAAGTGAAACAAAGTATTTAAATATCCATGTTTATTCATCATCTAATCCCTTAGGTGGCGGATTAATGCTACAAGGTTTAAAATTAGATGAGATGCTTAATAATGGTCAAAGTGATGAACAATACTTAAATAGTGTTTTATCAGGAAGAGATTTAATGTACAGTAATAGAGATATCGTTAATGCTAAAACGAACTTCTCTCAAGAATACCTTTCAAATATGTATATAAGTAATAAATATAACAATCAAAATACATCTGACTCTATTAGCGATAATAGTGTTAAGAAAACGAGTACTTTACACTTTGTAGTCGTTGACAAACAAGGTCAAATGACGAGTACGACAAATACACTATCAGGATACTTTGGGTCTGGTAAATATATGGATGAAGGATTCTATATGAATAATTCCATGACGAACTTCTCTGATAATAAAGATAGTAACAATTATCATGCTAAAAATAATGTGCCAAGGTCATATATATCTCCAACAATTATAGTTGGACCAGACTACTATATGGGAATTGGTAGCCCTGGTGGAAATAAAATACCAACTATTCTTAATGAAGTAATTATTGATTACCTTAGAGGTAATGGATCGTTGCAAGATAGTATATATAAACCTAGATTTTATAATGATGGTAATACAGTACATTTTGAAAAAGGGATGAATAAAAAGTATTTAGATATACTTCAAAATCAAGGTTACAATATTAAAGAAGAAAAAGATAATCCTAATTTTGGAAGTGTTCAAGCAGGTATTTATCATATTAAAAATAAAAAAACTGAAATTGCAAATGATGTAGGAACCAGATAAACTGATTTAAAATACACCAATCTTCAAAATTTTAGAGATTGGTGTATTTTAATATATTTGTAAATGCCTTGGGAAATTTTTCATTTATTTACTTTGAGTATTAGACGCTGATTAAACATTAAATTATCTTTTTTAGAATTTTGTTTAAAAAAATATGATATCAATCATTAACACCAATTTCATTAAATTGATAAAACAAGTTATAATATAGGTGAAGACTTTTTAATAATAAAAATAGGAGTTCAAAAATGACAAAAAAAATGGTGATTATATCATTCGGCAGGATTTTACTTATTATAATTGGGGCACTTATTACAGCATATGGTTTGGAATCTATATTAATCCCAAATAACGTTTCTGACGGAGGAGTCACAGGGATTAGTATTGTAGGTTCCACTTTGTTTGGTTTACCTTTAGGAATAATAATAGGAATAATCAATTTACCATTTATATGGTTAGGTTATAAACAAATCGGACGTAAGTTTGCTATATTTTCAATAATAGGTATCTTATCATTATCTATATTCACTTCGATTATGCATCATGTACCAACAATTATTGAAGGTGATTCACTACTTATTACTGTAGTTGGTGGAGTTGTTATTGGATTAGGCATGGGTCTTGCCCTTAGAAATGGTGGGGCATTAGATGGTATAGATATGTTAGCCGTTTTATTATCTAGAAAGTTACCTTTCGGAACAAGTGATTTAATTTTATTTCTCAATACATTCGTATTTATACTTGTTTCTACTGTTTTTGGCTTTAAAGGTGCCATTTTATCAGCGCTCGCATATTTTATTGCTTCAAAAGTTATACATATTATTGAAGAAGGACTAAGTGGTTCGAAAACGTTTAAAATTATTACAAAAGATTATGACATTATGAATAAAGAAATTAAAGAAAGACTGGGAAGGTATTGCACATTTACAAAAGTGACTATTGATGAAGAAAATAATTCATTTGTAGAAATTTCTTGTGTTATTAATAAACTCGAAGAACAAAAACTTAAAGAAATTATAAATGATGTAGACCCAGACGCATTTATCGCAATATATGATACAGCAGAAGTTAAGGCTGGAAATATGAAAAAATCAGATATATATTAAAATTACGATAAATAAAAAGCTACCAGTTATTAGGTAGCTTTTTATTGGTTCTCTCTTTTCTTGTTTTAATATTAAAATCTCAGAATAATTGATCACCATAAGTTTTCAGACGCTGTGAGAAGCTCTCATTTGCATTGAAAAACCGTTTATTAAAACAAATCATCGTTATCGTGTTTAATTCTATAAACAGTTTGTCTTGTAATATTCACTTCTTTCGCAATTTTACTAATCGCTTTGCCTTCATCTAACATTTCTACAACACGATGATAGATAACACGTTTTTGAGGATCTTTCGCATTGGGAGAATATAATAAAGGTCGTCCTTTATATACGCCTTTCTCTTTCGCAACTTGAATCCCTTGAGCTTGTCGACGTTTACTTTCATTTCTTTCTTGTTCTGAAACCATTGCTAATATCTGTATAATTAAATCTTTCATAAATTTATCTAATAATGGATTACCAATGACTTCATTCATCATTGGTAGACTGGTAATCATCAATTGTACTTCTTTCTCTTTAAGATAATTAACGGTATTAATGACTTCATCATAATTACGACCTAAACGATCAATTGATTCCACGACAAAACGATCTCCCATTCTCACAAAGTTCAATGCTTCTTGAAAGACGGGTCTGTTTTCTATAGATTGACCTGATTGTTTTTCTGTAAAAATTTTTTCAGCACCAAATGTTTTTAAATTTTCAAGTTGTCTTTCTAAATTTTGATCTACTGATGATACCCGCGCATAGCCCACAATCATTTAGTTTCACCTCATAATTAATATACACCCTAATCATACATTTTAATTGCTGTAATTTCAACAATTCATTTTGTATGATTAGGGTGTGCTCTAAATAAACAAAAATAGTCCTCTTATTTTAATAAGAGGACTATTTTTGTTTAAAATTATTCAAGACCATTCGCTTTCTAACATACTCATTTGCCATAAATTATAATATTCTCCATTTAATTTTCTAAAGTCTCTTTTTTCTCCTTCTTTTATAAATCCAATCTTTTTGTAACTTTTAATAGCTGATTTATTAAAGGCAAAAACACCTAATTCAATTCTGTGTAGTCCCAAATCTTCAAAAGCCTTTTTCAATAATTTCTTTATTATTTTAGGGCCTAATCCTTGGCCACGCATTTGCGGATCACCTACTAAAACTTTACCTAACGTGGCGGAACAATTTTTAAAATCTATATTATTTAAAGCAATATGACCTATAATTTTTTTTGAATTATTTTCTTCAATGATAACTTTATAAATTATTTTACTAGAATTTTCTTTATTTGTGTCTTTAATATATTCCTTTAATTGTTCTTCATCTAGGGGATAATTAAAATCTGTACCTGCCCATTTGACTAAAAGTTCAGGAGAGTTTATCCAGTTTATTAATAAATCAAAATCTTTCTCCTCAAAATATTCAAACTTAATCAATAAATTACTCCTTAAATAATAGGTTATTAACTATAAAAATTCAGTGAATGTTGCAATATAAACAGCCACTACAATTTTTTGATACTTTCTTCATCAACTTTCTATCTTAAATTTTCGATTTTTTATAAAGCTTTTTGTATTATCTAAATAACTCTTTACAATTTACTGATTTTTAAGCTTTTGCTAATAGATTTATGCAACTTTAATATTATAAGTAAATCTATGCACTTCATCATTAAATTTAAATTCTGCCCAAATTTTATACATCCCTTTTTTAGGAAAATGAGCATAAAAGGTTGTAGAATCAGGTGATTCTGGGTGAACATGAATATAATCAGTTAATTGCTCATCAAATATAATCACATGTCCTAAAGCTCCTAAATAAGGTTGGGGAGTTAATTCTGTATTGAAAGTTAAAGGGACATGTTCATCTTCTTTAGCACTTATAGAATTTAAAGTTACATGAACTCCTTTGTTAACTTTTACCCAATTTTTATCAGAATTTAAAGATGTTGTATAGGTTATTTTATCTCCAATTTGCAGTTCAATAGGATGAACGGAATACACATGGTTTTTTGGTGTAACATCAACAAAAGCCTGGTAAGTTCCTGGCTCTAATTGTTGGTTAATTATAAATAAACCTTCATGCTTTTTTTGAGGGTGTAGGTGGTAATATTTCTCCATGTCATTAGATACTAAAACGAAATGCATTTCTTTTTCATGCATAGTATCTAATAATGGGGCATTATTAAATTCATCTTCTAACGTAATTTCTATATTACCATCTCTATATACAACATTTGCTTTAATTTCGGGTTTGTTTGAATGATATTCATGATTATGATTCATATTTTTATCCTCCTTAATTTTTAATAAGGGCATATCATTAAACGATATGCCCAACTATTTAAATTATTTAATTACATCGTAACCTTGATCTTCAATAGCTTCTTTAAAGTCGTTGAAAGCTACTTGATTTTCATCAAATTCAACTTCCACATTCCCATTCGCCAAGCTTACTTCTGAAGATGTTACACCATCTAATCCATTTAATGCTTTTTCAATTGAATGCTTGCAATGGTCACAGCTCATACCTTCTACATTAATAACTTCGTTAGTCAATGTTGTCACCTCCTTTCAAGAAATATAAGATTCTTATAATTTCATACGTTTTAGACGTAAAGCGTTTGTGACAACACTTACAGAACTTAAAGCCATTGCTGCTCCCGCAACCCAAGGTGCTAGCAGACCAATTGCTGCTATAGGGATACCTGCAACATTGTAACCAAACGCCCAAAATAGATTTTGGCGAATATTACGAATTGTAGATTTACTTGCTTTTATTGCTTTTGGAATTAATAAAAGGTCTCCTCCTAAAATAGTTATATCAGCAGCTTCGATTGCAACTTCTGTACCTGTACCAATGGCAATACCAATATCTGCTTTAACTAGTGCTGGAGCATCATTGACACCATCTCCAACCATAGCTACTTTTTTACCTTCAGATTGAATTTCTGCTACTTTAGAAGCTTTTTCTTCTGGTAAAACCTCTGCAATAATCGTGTCTATACCAACTTGTTTTGCTATTGCTTGTGCGGTACGTTTGTTATCACCAGTTAACATAGCAACTTCAATACCTAATTCATGAAGTTTTTGAATAGCTTGTTGGGCAGTATCTTTAACTGTATCGGCTACAGCGACAACCCCTCTCAATTCGTTATCTACGCTTATAAGCATTGCAGTTTTTCCTTCTTTTTCAAATTGAGCGAGATTTGTTTCAGCTTCATTAGTTCGGATTCCTTTTTCACTCATTAGTTTTCGATTTCCAACAAAAAGTTCTTTACCATCAATTGTTGCATTTATACCGCGCCCTGGTATAGCTTCAAAATGATCTACTTCTAAAAATTCTAATGATTTTTCTTTAGCATAACTTACGATAGCTTCAGCTAGTGGGTGTTCAGAACCTTTTTCTGCACTAGCTAATAATTGTAATGTTTGATCATCTCCACTAAAATCAGTGACTTCAGGTGTGCCATTTGTTATAGTGCCAGTTTTATCTAAAACAACTGTATTAATAGCATGTGTACCTTCAATGTGTTCTCCACCTTTAAATAGAATGCCATTTTCAGCAGCTTTTCCGGTACCCACCATTATAGAAGTAGGCGTAGCTAAGCCTAACGCACAAGGACAAGCAATAACTAATACTGCTATTGCAGCAACTAAGGCTGGTTCAAATTGTCCCGGCTGAACTAATGAAATCCATATAATAAATGTGAAAATCGCGATACCTACAACGATAGGTACAAAATATCCAGAAATAATATCTGCTAGTCTTTGTATTGGCGCTTTAGAACCTTGCGCTTCTTCGACAACTTTAACAATGGAGGCAAGAGCTGTATCTTTACCAACTTTTGTTGCTTCAACAGTAATTGCTCCATTTTTATTCATTGTTGATCCTATAACATTATCATTTTGCATTTTTTCAACAGGAATAGATTCACCTGTCAACATTGACTCGTCAATTGAAGTCATACCTTTAATTATTTTGCCATCTACTGGTATTTTTTCTCCTGGTTTGATAACTAAATAGTCTCCTTCTTTTACTTCACTTAAAGGAACCATAGTCTCTTCACCGTTGCGTAATATACGTGCTTCTTTAGCTTGTAAATTCAACAATTTACTTAACGCATTTGTTGTTTGTGTTTTAGCACGTGCTTCTAAATACTTTCCGAAAAGAATTAAAGTAATTAATACAGCACTTGTTTCAAAATATAGGTGTGGCTCATAATTTGTATTAATTAACCACTTAATCGATTCATAAATACTATAAAAGAAGGCTGCGCTTGTACCTAAAGCGACAAGAACATCCATATTTGCTGACCCATTACGAAGGTTTTTATAAGCGCCTACATAAAATTGCCAACCAATAACAAATTGAACAGGCGTTGCTAATACAAATTGGAACCACGGGTTCATAAATATATGTGGTATTTGAATACCAAATAAATGAACGAACATTGTCATTAACAATGGAGCTGCTAAAACAGCTGAAACAACTAATTTAATTAACTGTCGTTTTAATTGTTTTTCTTTTTGGGAACTTTTTTCTGATGCTTCTTTTTTAGGTTGTGCCTCATACCCTAGGTTTTTAATACGTTGTTGAAATTCATCTACAGACGTCATATCAGGGTTGTATTCTACAGTAGCACTTTCTGTGGTTAAATTAACTGTAGCCTTATTTACACCTGAGATTCGATTTAAAACTTTTTCGATTTTATTCGAACAAGCTGCACACGTCATTCCCATTACATCGAGATCCACTTTTTCGGTTAAAACTCCATAACCTGTTTTTTGAATTGTATTTGCAATATCTTCTAATGATGTAACATTGGGGTTATATTCAATTGTAGCTTTCTCTGTAGAAGGATTTACATTAGCGTTAACTTCATCTAATTTATTTAGATTTTTTTCTACTTTATTCGAGCAAGCTGCACATGTCATGCCTGTGATACCTAATGAGGTTTTTTTAATATTTTCACTCAATTATTTCTTTCCTCCTATTTTGAAAATTGTTTTAATACAACCATCAATTCTTTGATACTTTCTTCTCCGTTGCCATTTTTAATACCTTCACTTACACAATTAGATATATGGTCTTCAGTTACTATAAAACCCACTTGTTTTAGGGCTGATTGTATTGCTGTTATTTGTACTAGTACGTCTATACAATATCTATCTTCTGCTATCATTGATTGTAAACCGCGCATTTGTCCTTCTAATCTTTTGAGTCTATTGAGCAATGCGTCATTGTTTTTAACAGTAGTAGTGTTCAATTTCACCCCTCCTCGTATACCCTGATGGGGTATGTCTTATTGAAACCTATATTATACCCCTGGTAGGTATAAGTCAATACAAAAGTTTCATATAAAAAATTAATATTTATAGTTTGTTTTAAGAGGTACACTTGTATAAAATGTATGCTAAAACTTATATTAGGAGAGATATATTTGGATAAAAATATACAACTTGAGCTTTACACAAGACCTACATGCTCTGATTGCCAAGAATCAAAAAGGTATTTAAACTCTCAAGAGATTAGTTATAGTCATAAAGATGTAAGTCAAAATTTGGACTTAGAAGAAGAAATGAAAAAAATATCAGGCAACCGAATTGTTCCCTTATTTGTTTTTTATAAAAAAAATTTTTGGGGTAAAAAAAAGTTGTTTAAATATTACGTGGGATTTGAAAATAACAAAAAAGATATATTAAATATATTGGAATAATTAAATAAACAGCCATTATTTTTTAATAATGGCTGTTTATTTAATGATGATGTTGACTGTCTTCTTCTTTCACGATACAAAACAATTTTTCACTATGATTATTGTTAGAAGTTTCAGTCTGTATTGTGACATGTTGAATATTTTGATGATTGAGTTCATGTTCTATACGTTTAAGTAAAAACTCATTTTCAGTAATGGTCATTGTATCTTCTACAACAATATGACAAGATAACGCGTTTAATCCGCTAGTTACTGACCAAACATGAAAGTCATGAATATTTTTAACTTCTTTGAATTTTTTAATAGTTTTAATAATGTCTTTTGTATTTATATTGCTTGGTGCTCCCTCCATTAATACATGAAGACTTGATTTTGTTACATAAAAGCCGCTACGTAGTACTAAAATTGCTACAATCACACTTGCTAAAGGATCCGCCCACCCCCATCTAAAAAATATAATGAGAAGGGCTGCTATAACTGCACCTATAGATCCAAGCATGTCGCTTATTACATGCAAATATGCTCCACGCATATTTAAGTTTTCTTCTACATCGCTCCCACGCAGCATTATCCAAGCCACAATAATATTAATAAACAAGCCTACCAAGGCGATAATTAACATGCCTGTAGAAGCTACCTCAGGGGGGTTTTTAAATCTCTCAATAGCTTCATAAAAAATATAGATAGCTATTAACATCAAAGTAATACCATTAAGTACAGCTGCTAGTATTTCAAACCTTTTGTAGCCAAAAGTTTTATTTGTATTAGCTTGCTTCGCTCCTAAAGTAAATGCAATTAAAGCAATACCTAAAGAAATAGAATCACTTAACATATGACCAGCATCTGAAATTAACGCAAGACTGTTAGTAAAGAAACCACCTAACCCTTCTACAATCATGTAACTTGTAATAATAATAAAACTAATTAATAAAGTCTTTTTGTTCGCGCCATGTGTATGATTATGATTGTGATCGTTTTCCATTTAATCCCTCCTCTTTTTAATGATGAAAAATATTTTCTATAATTTGAATTTTTGTTTTTATAACTATAGAGTTAAAAAATATAAAATTTCAATTAATGTTTTGTTACTCGAAGAAAATCATACTAACTTATGAATATATGCTCATATATTCATAAGTTAGTATGATTTTTATCCTTTGTCAATATAGAAATGCTTTGTATTTTGTATATTAAATAAAAACCCTACTTTGCTTTGGACAGTAGTGGGAGTTTTGCATATGATAAACCACACTTCACTTGCTAAATATTAACTATATTATAATTAACAAGTGATAATTTCTTTTTAGAGAAAATAATGTATTCACGCCTTTAGGCGTGAATACATTATTTTTTTTTGAATAGTTTAGAAAAGATAGATTGTTTTTGTTCATTTTTTTTTGATGCTTTTGGAGTAATGATATCTTCTTTTGAATCTATATTATCAGTTTCTATTTTTTTGGTATTACTTAATATATTTTGGCTATTTAAATTCAAAGATTGTTCTTGTTTTAATGCAATTGTTAAATCGTCAATTTGTCGATTTTTCATCAAATTTTGTCGATTCTTTTGTCGTTTTTTTATTTAAAATTGTTTTTAGATAATCTATTGTATTATCATCTATTAATGATTTGTTACCTACTTTGTTTACCTTCAAATTTGAAGGTAAACTTTTTAAATGATAATGAATTGTTTGTTTAGAGACATCTAAAAGTTCAGAAACTTCCTTTACAGTTTTCATCAAATAACTGGGTCTCCTTTACTTTTTCATTTTTTGTAAAAACGCTTGACGTTCTTCTTCTGTATACGCAGATGTCTTAGATGTGGTTGGTTGATAAGTGTTATTTTTTAACCATTGTGGCGTCATTTCACGGCTTATATATTGTTTTGGTTTGCCTGTACTTATCATATTAGATTGTCGTTTCGAATGAATACGTTTCTCAGGTTCAAAAGAAAATTCTAACCATTCAATCTTTCGTCCTTTTTTAGCTTTAATTTTATTAATATTGAGATTTTTAAATAAAAAGCCTAATTCTTTAATTATTGGTTTAAATACATACTTATCAATTTCACTCATTCGATAACTTTTCGGAATATCTAAACGTTCTCTGAAATCATTAATTTGAATTTTGAAATATCCTGTATGTTTATATTGCTTTAGTAATCTAAACATATTTTTTGCATAAGTTGATTTTAGTTGTGTCATTTCCTGTAGTTCAAATTTAGTGAAATCAGCAGTAATTGAATTGAGTATATGCTTCAAATCATTATTAACACTAATAGACAGGTATTGTTTTTTGGTTCTGTTGCAAAGTTAATTTTATAGTATAATTTTAACAAAAAGGAGTCTTCTGTATGAACTATTTCAGATATA
>ERZ1023423.44-NODE-44-length-15961-cov-196.295675_pt1 | contig 15961 bp, 16 predicted proteins | sample MGYA00380513_ERZ1023423 | MGnify/ENA primary metagenome ERZ1023423 (study PRJEB33173, sample SAMEA4830333) | metagenome | study: EMG produced TPA metagenomics assembly of the PRJEB25223 data set...
AATTGTTTATATCTGAAATAGTTCATACAGAAGACTCCTTTTTGTTAAAATTATATTATAAATTCAACTTTGCAACAGAACCTTATGATACAAATCATAGTATTAGACCCAACCTTGTAGATAAGATAAAGGAAAATCAAAGAAAAGTTGATGAAGACTACAAAAATATAAACAAACAACCCAATAACGAAGGTTATCAGAAGAAACTAAGAAAAGATTTACGTCATTTGGACAAAGCAAATCAACAATTGTCTGAGCATGATACTCAATCAAGTAAAGATATTTATGCAACATTTGATGGGAAAGTGAATTTCATAAATAAAGACATAGATAACAATGGAGATATATTAAAACTAATTTCAAAGAAAAGTGAAATCAAAACAGAAATAACAGAATATGATAAAGATAAAATTAACATAGGCGGCAAAGTACGTATTGGTGTAAATAAAGGCGGTGAAGATATTAAAGGAGAAATATTAGATATAGGCGATTTACCAACTAATTCTGATAAAAATATTTCACGATATAAGGTAACTATTGGTAATTTAAATAATAAATTAGAGAATGGTTTTACTGTAAAGACACGTATTTATTCGAATACATTAAAAATACCAAAAGATGCAATTACACAAGATCATAAAGTATTTGTATTGGACAAAGTAAATAATGTGCATAAAAGAAAAATATTAACTGGTCATAGTAAAGATCAAATTATAGTGAAGAAAGGATTGAAACCAGGTTAAAGGATTTTGAGAAAACCGAAATCATCACTAAAAAATGGAAATAATGTAAAAATTGATAATTAAATCATAGTGCAATAATTTCATTACGTTTCTGTTGAATTAGTATTAATATAATTTTTACTAATATTTTGCTATTGAATGACTTAGGTACACCCTAATCATACAAATAAAGTTATTGAATTTATAGTAACTTAAACGTATGATTAGGGTGTATATTAATTATGGAGTGAAAATGAATGATTATAGGTTATGCAAGAGTATCTTCGATAGATCAGAATTTAGAGAGACAGCTAGATAATTTGAAAACATTTGGCGTAGAGAAAATATTTACAGAGAAACAATCGGGAAAGTCAGTAGAAAATAGACCCGTATTTCAAGAAGCACTTAACTTTGTGAGAATGGGGGATCGGTTTGTAGTAGAATCAATTGATCGTTTAGGTCGTAATTATGATGAGGTGATTAACACAGTTAATTATTTAAAAGATAAAGAAGTCCAATTGATGATTACTAGTTTACCTATGATGAATGAAGTCATTGGCAATCCTTTATTAGATAAGTTTATGAAAGACTTAATCATCCAAATATTAGCAATGGTTTCAGAACAAGAACGAAATGAAAGTAAACGTAGACAAGCACAAGGTATTCAAGTTGCGAAAGAAAAAGGTGTATATAAAGGGCGTCCGTTACTTTATTCAGCGAATGCAAAAGATCCTCAAAAACGTATTATTTATCATCGAGTTGTAGAAATGTTGAAGGAAGGCACAGCTATCAGTAAGATTGCGAAAGAAGTGAATATAACAAGGCAGACGATTTACAGAATTAAACACGATAATGATTTGGTTTAATAAACTTTGTTTCAAAGCAAATGAAAGCTTCTCACAGCGTTCCAAAACGAATGATAATAATCTATTATAGTATTTTAATAATAAAACAAAAAAGAGAGCAAATAAGCTCTCTTTTATAAAAAATCGATTGAGACCTTTATTGACAAGGCTTAAAGCCTTAATTCAAAAATTGAGTTATTTCTATATAGTATCAAGACAAGAAGAAACTCGTTTCACTCGTTTTAAAAGCAATGAAAAAAATCGTTCAAAATGATTGTTTTTTATTACTAAATTTAAAACTTATAAAAACAGATAAGACTCTATTAAGAATTAAAAAAAGAGATTAAATAACCAATCGGTTACTTAATCTCTTTATATGTAATGCGCCCTAATATTTATTACATTAAACCAAATGCTTTAGCAACATCTGATACCACACCAATACCATTAGCTACAATATTAACAATTGATTTAGCTAATTCAGCATCATCTCCAGCTTGTGATGCTGAAACTGTATTAACAATAGCTTCACCTAATTTTGAAATATGTTCCATAAAAACACCTCCTACATGCAAAATTATTACTCCAATAGAATAACATATGTCAGAATAATTTTCTTATACTTTTATAAAAATGTAAAAAAATTTACATTATCTTAATAGTTACAAATTTAGGATTTTGAAACAAATCATCTAAAACTTTATTATCTTTTTCAATTTCTGTATTCGACTTACTAACTGAATTGTGCGATTCTATTGATTCACTTGCACCTGCCATTGGGCTAATTGTTGATAATAAAACAGCACTCATTACTAATGTTCCAAACGTTTTTTTAGTTTCAAAATAAAAACTCCTTTTCCTAATGTAACCGTATCATATTATTGCTTTATTCCAATTGCTTTATTGACGTTGAGCCTCTGAACCCTTAACAATCCCTAAACTTGTCGAATCGTCGGCTTAATAGCTCACGCTATGCCGACATTCGTCTTCAAGTTTAGTTAAGGGTTCTTCTCAACATCAATAAATTTTCTCGGCATAAATGCGCGTTCTTGTTATAATTGAAATGGAGAAGGAGTTGTGGCTCCCCCTTACTGAACTAATCCACTAATTCAGTAATTAAAGTTATTATTGCTCTTAATAAGTTGATAATACTTATTAAGGGTTTCTTTTTATCTGTATTTCTCTGAGAGGGCAAATAAGAGCCATACAAAGCCACCGAGCATTAAATATGGTACCCAAGTACCCTAAAAATACCATAAAACGCCCCACAAGCTCTCTGTGCGCTTTATAGCGTGATTTAAATTGTCGTATAACTTCGGTACACCGAAAACGTTCATCATTCCACCTAAAAACGTACTTAAAACCGCAAATAAAACAAAAGCAACCAAAAATGTGGTTGCTAATGTTCATAAATTTTATGATCACTTACGTGTATAAAATTTAATTCTCTTAAAAATCTTCGTCGCCCACTGGCTCCCCAAAATCAATTTCAAATTCGTCATATGTTCCACCATTCAAATAAAAATCTTGGATTTGTTCTTTGATTGTTTTCTCATCTTCCAAAGTCAAAACCTCCTAAAGTCACTTCCAAAATCTAAAATCATGCTGCCAAAAATCAATCTGCTTTTGCAATTGTTTTTCGTTCGCTTTTAAAGTCGATTTCATTAAATCAGTTAAATCAATTGGAGATATTTCTTTGATTAATTTTTTATATTTATTCTTAGTACGTCTTTCTAATTTTCCCCATTCTTCTTCGTCATTCAACAACATAAAAACCATTGCTCTATCAGAAGTACGTTCGATAGTTTTCCAATCTGGTTGTAAGGTTCTGTTGCAAAGTTGAATTTATAGTATAATTTTAACAAAAAGGAGTCTTCTGTATGAACTATTTCAGATATAAACAATTTAACAAGGATGTTATCACTGTAGCCGTTGGCTACTATCTAAGATATGCATTGAGTTATCGTGATATATCTGAAATATTAAGGGAACGTGGTGTAAACGTTCATCATTCAACGGTCTACCGTTGGGTTCAAGAATATGCCCCAATTTTATATCAAATTTGGAAGAAAAAGCATAAAAAAGCTTATTACAAATGGCGTATTGATGAGACGTACATCAAAATAAAAGGAAAATGGAGCTATTTATATCGTGCCATTGATGCAGAGGGACATACATTAGATATTTGGTTGCGTAAGCAACGAGATAATCATTCAGCATATGCGTTTATCAAACGTCTCATTAAACAATTTGGTAAACCTCAAAAGGTAGTTACAGATCAGGCACCTTCAACGAAGGTAGCAATGGCTAAAGTAATTAAAGCTTTTAAACTTAAACCTGACTGTCATTGTACATCGAAATATCTGAATAACCTCATTGAGCAAGATCACCGTCATATTAAAGTAAGAAAGACAAGATATCAAAGTATCAATACGGCAAAGAATACTTTAAAAGGTATTGAATGTATTTACGCTCTATATAAAAAGAACCGCAGGTCTCTTCAGATCTACGGATTTTCCCCATGCCACGAAATTAGCATCATGCTAGCAAGTTAAGCGAACACTGACATGATAAATTAGTGGTTAGCTATATTTTTTACTTTGCAACATAACCTAATTAATTATTATGGGTAGCTAATTTGTATATTCTATGTATAAGCTTATTTAATATTAACATCACTTGAATATACTATGTTTTACAGAATAAATTCATAAATGTATATGTTACATTAAATATGTAAGTGTTAATAGTAAACTTTCGAATATATTTATTTTGGCTAAAAAACTAACAAAAATAACAGTATTTATTAGGAGGATTACAATGAAAATAGTAGTTATTGGTGCTACTGGCACAATAGGTAAAAGTGTATCTAAGAAACTTAAAGAAAATAATCATGAAGTTATTGAAGTTGGCAGTAAATCTGGTGATTATCAATTAGATATTACCTCTCCAACAGAAATTGAACAAATGTATAAAGATATTAAAGATATAGATGCTGTTGTCAGTGCCACGGGAGGAGCAACTTTCAAATCCCTATCAGATATGAGTTTAGAAGAAAATAATGTAGCCATAAAAAGTAAATTATTAGGACAGATAAATCTTGTTTTAATAGGCCAACACTATTTAAATAAAAATGGTAGCTTTACTTTAACTTCCGGAATTATGATGGATGATCCTATTTTATTAGGTTCTTCAGCAGCTATGGCAAATGGTGGTGTCTCAGGATTTGTTACATCAGCAGCTGTAGAATTAAAAAATGGTTTAAGAATTAACAATGTAAGTCCTAATGTCGTTGAAGAAGCTTTAGATAAGTATGGAGAATTCTTCAAAGGATTTACAGCTGTTCCAGTTGATAAAGTAGCAAATGCATTTATTAAAAGTGTTGAAGGCGCTCAAACTGGACAAACGTATAAAGTTTATTAATGTTTTAGTATCTCATTATCTTATATTCAATTTTCATTTTTAAAAGACCTAGACACTGATATGACGGTGTTTGGGTCTTTTTCCTTTAATTAACATAATTACGTATTATCAGAAGCTTGATTCACATTAAAAAGACACGACAAGTTCATGAACTTGTCGTGTCTTTTTAATTGATTAGTTACCAAACAAACGACTCCAAAACCCCTTTTTAGGTGGTTCTATCTCCCTATTATTATCGGAAACACTCTTCGTTTCTTCAACGAACTTATCCTCTTTTGTTAATTCATCTTCATTTGTACTATCATTCTTTTTCTCTTCGGCTATATCCTTATGATTTACTTCTGTTGGTTGATGTTTTTTTTGTTGTTGGTTGATATTTTGAGATTCTTCAGTAAAAGTTGCTTCTTGCGGATTAATATTCTGTCTATTATTCGTCGCTGTATCAAAAGAATAATTAAGCTGTCTTTCTTCTTCTAATTGACTTTCTAGTTTTTGAATTTTTTTATTGCTTTCTAAAGCTAATATTTGTTGATTCTCCAACAATTTATTTAATGTATTAACATTACTATTTTGTTGATCTAATTGCTTAGTTAGATTCTCAATATATTTTTCATCATTTTTAGCTCTAGTTTCAAAGATTTCTATTTGCTTTTCTAATTCGTTTACTTTTGTTTTTAATGTCTCAGAACTATTTGAATTATTATATATATTCTTTTCTACTTTTGCAGTATTTTCATCAAACAATTCTTTTTTTACTGATCCTTTATTTTGGGTTGTACTCTCTTTCTTAGTGATTTTTTCTATAATTTTTAAACAATCATTATCATCAATATAATTAATTCCATTTTCTTTTTCAAAAGATATATTTAAACTTTTAGCATTATTAACAATAGTTTGTTTAGTTACACCTAATTCATCAGCAACCATTTTAATAGTTTTCATAATATCCACCCTTAGGTACCTAATTTAGTACCTAAATTTTACCACCTAATTAAATTCATTTCATCATTTACCACTAAATTTACTACCTATTAACTACCTAGATATCTAATTATCCTCTTATAAAATGTTTTTGTAGCTTAATTAGGTACTAAACTAATGAATTATACATTTTGTAATTGTAATGTGCTTTTAACTACATTTAAAACTCTTTATATACGCCATTAAAAGTGTTAATATTACTTTATGAATATTAAAAGAGTCGATGCTATTGGCGTAGCATCGACTCTCGGTAATAAAACGATTCGCACTCGTTTGTTTATATATTTTTTTGATACTTGTATTATATATATCTAATCATCTAAGTGCAAGCACAAAACATATAACTTACGTAAAAATTGTTTTATTACCTCAGTCCCAAAAATGGAAATGAGGTTTTTATTATGCCCAATTTTGAAAAATACAATTTATCACAAGTAAAAACTGAAAGGTTTTATCAACTGCCTAAATATTTATTTGAAGATGAATATTTTAAGAAAATGTCGGCGGAAGCAAAAATTATGTATGCATTATTAAAAGATCGCTTTGAATTATCCATCCAAAATGAATGGGTAGATAAAAATAATAACATATACTTTATTTTCAGTAATAAACATCTGTGCGAATACTTAGGTTATGCAGAACAAAAAATTATAAAATTGAAAAAAGAGTTAGTAAATTTTAATTTACTAACTCAAGAACGTGTTGGCCTTAATAAACCAAATAGATTATACCTATTAAAACCTAATTATGACATTAAAGCCAGTCGTACCAAGGAACTTCCAAATTCACAGTTCCAGAACAATGAATTCGGAAGTTCTAGAACTGTGAATTTAAGTGGTCAAGAACTTCCGAATTCACAGTCTAATGATACTAATTATAATGATACTGATTATATTAAGACTGAGAGTAATGATATGGATAATTTGAATGATAAGAAATTAACATATCCTAATAATCATACAAATCATTCAAATCACTATAATCCAAACTTTAATGATGAAGCTTTAAAATTCCAATTATTAGAAGAACTTCCAAAGAGTATTCAAAACTATCTAAGTAACTTTGAAGTAGATGAAATTAAAATTATCAAAACTGTATTATTAAAAGCCAAAACATCTTTCAACAATGCGATTGATAGCTACTACTTGTTAGAAGATATGGAAATAGAAATACTTCATGTTCTTAAACGTTTTAAAGCCATGCTTATTCAAAAAAAGGAAACCGTTGAAGCCATGCAAGGCTACTTAATGAAATCTCTTAAATCGGAATTCGCAGAAGTACATACGCTGAATAAGCGACGTGATCATTTACCCATCACTTCTTTATTTAATCAATAATGATTCAATTAGAGAGCATCTTTAAATAGATGTTCTCTTAACGGCAGTCGAACTTTATCTTCAATGGCAATTAAGTAAATCTGAAAATGAACTGTAGTTAAGCAAGTAGGTGGGACTAAAACAGAAACGTTTTAGTCCTATTTTTTTCTATAAACGAGTATTCTTCGTTTAATAATGGCTCAAACATGTCGCATAAAATGAAAAACAAATAATCATTTAGTGTTGTTTTAACTTTTAAAAATGTAAAAGTGTTAACCGTGTTTATATTTTTTATCAATCCTTTGTAGTTATAAAAGTGAATTAGTAAAATCGTTTTTGCTATTTATTTTGTTAATGAACGGAAATAAATGGTCGCATTTATCGTTCAAAAAAAATCAAAATGTGGATTCAATATAGGTAAAAAATAAGTCGTTAATGTTCAAGAAACGGACCGAATAAAATTTTAAATTTGAACTTTTCTATCCTAAACTAAGTAAAGATATTTACTTAGTTTTCTCTTTTTTTATCTCCAATCATTTTACTAACAATACTCATTTTGAAAATAAAAATAAGAACTTAAAGTAAAAAAATGAAGAAAAGAATAGCCTCTTTTGTCTCCAAGTACGTTTTACTTTTGGAAATATTACAAAAAGTAGAGTCTGTTTTCGGAGTCTCAAGTATGAGCATAAGGAAATCCAGTACCACCTTTGGTGGTATTCAGCATAGCTGAAAGATTTACCTTTTATTCGTTCTGCTCAATTATTCACCATATATAGCTTAAAAGCTTTATATAAAGGTGATTATAAGCATTCTTAGGCATTTGACTAAAGAGGGTGATATCACATTTTATTGCAGCCTCTTTACAATTGTTACAAGACCACTTTTAATTGTCAGAATACTCTACTTAACGTTGATTTGACGGGCTTTAAAATTTTTTAGACTCTCGAGAGTCTGATTTTTTTGATATCGAGACTCCATAGAGTCTGTTTTTTTGGACTTTTTTCGTATAAAAAATAAGACCACTTAAGTGTGATCTTATTTTAATTTTTAGGTTTGATTGATCAAATATTGATGTAACAAATGCGTCCTTTTGTTCCTCATTTCGTATTTTGTTTTAGCTCTTTTTGACTATATTCCTGTTTAGGTTTGGATGTTTTTATAATTTGTTTTTGAATAATAAGGCCTAAATAATTTCTTATTACTTTTATTTTATGTTAATTATAATGAATCATTTAGGGATATGTTTGAGATACTTTATTCAAAAAGTGATGAGTACAAAAATATTTTTATAGCAAAAATGTAAGTGTTTAATATAAAAAATATCACAAGAATTTATCAAACATGAGTAAGACATTTTTCATTTATTTATACTTTATAAGCAGTATGATAAATAATACAAGTGACCAATACGCGCTTTCTAAAAATCATAATTCGACTTAATTATGTACGCTAATATGACTTTGATTATGTTTTATGGCCACTAAGTAGACTTAATAATAAAGGTAACTTGTTTTTTTATAGATAATACTTTTGACATAAGTTCACTTATCGGAAGTGGATATGCTTACGTGTTTACAGATGATATAATAATAGAGTCGCCTTAACTTCCGGCGGTATTTTCGACGGAAGGAGGTGCTTAATATGCTTATGATCTTCGTTCACATCATTGCACCAGTCATTAGTGGCTGTGCAGTTGCGTATTTTACTTACTGGCTTAGTAGTAAACGTAATAAATAGAAGGCGACGTTAAGCCGCATCAAAAATCCCCTCACTACCACAAATAGTGAGGGGAATGGTGCATATATGCATATAATCTTCGTTAAATGTATTATAACATCATAGTGCATAGGAATGCAAAATATGTAATACGACGTTATGAATTATTTGATGTATATATGTTAATAAAATTGGAGCTTCAAAATTAATAATAAAAAACTATCGACAAAGTTTAGATCTTTGTCGATAGTCTAATCTATCAAATAATTATTTATAATGGATCTGAATTTATGCTTCTAATTGTTTAATAATCTCTCTATTGAAATCATCTAAGTCATCTGGTACACGACTTGTTACAATATTGTTATCTACTACAACTGATTCATCGACAACATGTGCTCCTGCATTAGATAAATCTTTACGTACGTTGATAACACCAGTTATTGTACGTCCGTTTAAATCGTCAGTATCAACTAGTAAAAGTGGACCATGACAAATCGCAAATGTTGGTACATCATTTTGAGTAAAGTACTTAGTAAAGGTACCATAACGTCCTTCTTCATCACCACGTAAATGGTCAGGTGAAAATCCGCCAGGAATTAATAAAGCATCATAATTTTCTGGCTTGGCATCTGAAATGCTAATATCTACAGTTACTTTCTCACCATGTTTACCAACAAGCTCTTGTTTTGCTGTATCTCCAATAATTTCAGTCTCAAATCCAGCATTTTCTAATGCTTCTTTTGGACTAGTTAATTCTATATCTTCAAATTCATCTGCTAAAATGATTGCTACTTTTTTAGTCATATTACAACATTACCTTTCAATTATAATTTTTAAATCTATATATTATATACACTAAGAAGGAGGGAGTTTAAACATATATTAAAAATGGTTAAGCATTTCCATCAATTATATCACGACATTTTTTAGCAGCAGCTTTTGGATCGTCAGCGTTTGCGATGCCACCACCAACAATAATTAAATCTGGTTGTTCAACCACCACTGATTTAATTGTATCGGGTTTGATACCGCCTGCTACAGCTACTTTTGAATTTGAAATAACTGATTTAACAGTACGTAAACTTTCTAAAGGTGATACACCTTTAGCTTGTAAATCATAACCAGTATGTACTGCAATATAATCAGCACCCATTTTATCTAATTCAGCTGCACGTTGTTCTAAATTTTGAACCGCAATCATATCAACTAATAATTCTTTGCCATTGTTGTGCGCTTCTTCGATAGCACTTTTAATTGAAGCATCTTCAGAAACACCCAAAATTGTTACGATATCAGCACCGAATTTTATAGCTTGACTTACTTCATAACTAGCAGCATCCATAATTTTTAAATCTGCTAACACTTGTGTGTTAGTGACTGATTTACTCATATGTTCAACAGCAGATAGTCCTTCATTAATAACAATTGGTGTTCCAATTTCTACGATATCAATGAATTCCTCTACTTCTTGAGCTAATTTTGCTGCTTCTTTTTGGTCTAATAAATCGATAGCTAATTGTAATTTCATTAAAGTTTCTCCTCTCTATCTTTTATAATGCTATTATGATATTAGTTATTTAGAATAACAATACTGACGTTTTTGTCACTATATGTAAATGGAGGATTCGTTTTGTTAATTGAATATAATAATAAAGCATTTTATACATCGAAAGATTTAGCCCTGTCTGTCATTGGTGGAAGATGGAAAATTGCCATTGTTTACCATCTTTTGCATAGTAATCGTTTAAGGTTAAGTGAATTACAAAATAAACTACCCGATATCAACCAGCGAATGTTAATAAGGCAACTTAGAGAACTAGAACAAGACAAAATTCTCGAAAGAACGGTTTATCCAGTAGTCCCTCCTAAAGTAGATTATAGATTGACTGAAATAGGACTAAAGCTTGATAAAGTAGTGTTTTCAATTTGTAATTGGGGAGATGATTTTCTAGATACAGTTAGAAAGTAATAATCATAGATAATGAGAGAACCTACAATTATCAGAAGTTTTCATCTAAAAAAGATATATTAAAGTTTTATAAATCTTTAACGCATCTTTTAGAGTTTTTTAGTTGCTTTTAAACCTATTCTTTTATGGAATAAGTCAGATTAAAAATGAGTATTTTTATTATAAGTTGAATTGTATTATACTACTACTTAGTTACAAAAAAAGGAAAGGGAATTATTTATGAATACTAAAGAGTCAAAAACAGTTGTCATTATTGGTGCTGGGGTATTAAGTACTACTTTTGGTTCTATGCTTAAAGAAATAGAACCTAATTGGAATATTAAACTATATGAACGTTTAGATCGTCCAGGGATTGAAAGTTCTAATGAACGTCATAATGCCGGAACTGGCCATGCTGCTTTATGTGAACTGAACTATACAGTAAGAAAGCCTGATGGTTCAATTGATATTGAAAAAGCAAAAGAAATTAATGAGCAATTTGAAATTTCAAAACAATTTTGGAGCCACTTAGTTAAAAATAAAAGTATTTCTAACCCTAAAGAATTTATTCAGCCTTTACCTCATATTAGTTTTGTGAGAGGTAAAAATAATGTTCAATTCTTAAAAGATCGCTATTATGCGATGAAAGATTTTCCGATGTTTGACAATATTGAATATACGGAAGATATTGAGGAAATGAGAAAATGGATTCCTTTAATGATGAAAGGGCATAATTCGAGTGACATTATGGCCGCTAGTAAAATTAATGAAGGTACAGATGTTAATTTTGGTGAGCTTACTCGAAAAATGGCTAAAAATATTGAACAACATCCGAGTGCTAATGTTCAATATAATCATGAAGTCATAGATTTTAATCATCGAAAAGATGGTAAATGGGAAGTTAAAGTACGTCAACGCAATAGTGGTGATGTGCAAACAGAACTTGCTGATTATGTATTTATTGGTGCTGGTGGTGGAGCCATTCCATTATTACAAAAAACAGGTATTCCAGAAAGCAAAAATTTGGGTGGTTTCCCAATTACAGGTCAATTCTTAATTTGTACTAACCCTGATACCATAGCTAAGCATGACGCTAAGGTATATGGTAAAGAGCCTAAAGGTACACCACCTATGACTGTACCTCACTTGGATACACGTTATATTGATGGTGAACGTACCTTATTATTTGGCCCATTTGCTAGTGTAGGCCCTAAATTCTTAAAAAATGGTTCGAATTTAGATTTATTTAAATCGATTAAGCCATATAATATTACAACACTTTTATCTTCTGCAGTTAAAAACCTTCCTTTAATTAAATATTCGTTTGATCAAATATTAATGACTAAAGAAGGGTGTATGAATCATTTACGTACGTTTTATCCAGAAGCACGTGATGAAGATTGGCAGTTATATACTGCTGGTAAACGTGTACAAGTCATCAAAGATACACCTGAACATGGAAAAGGTTATATTCAATTTGGAACGGAAGTAGTTAATTCTAAAGATCACTCAATTATTGCTTTACTAGGAGAATCGCCTGGGGCTTCAACTTCAGTTTCTGTAGCTTTAGAAGTACTTGAAAAAAACTTCTCAGAATATGAATCAAAATGGACACCAAAAATCAAAAAAATGATACCATCTTATGGCCAATCATTAGTTAATGATATTGGATTAATGAGAACTATTCGAAAACAAACATCTAAAGATTTAGAATTAAATTATTATGAAAACAAATAGAGTAAAGGAATGACAAATTTGAAAAAATTATTTGTAGCAATAGCTATTTGTACTATTGGTTATAGTGTACTTAAACGTTATCAAAAACATGTAAATAAAATACCAAATATTGAATACTAAATTTATATATAATCTCCAAGAGCATGATATTAATAACATCTTTTTATATTAAAAAAATGGATGGACAAATCAAAAATACCAGATTCTATTTAATATAGAGTCCGGTATTTTTTGTCATTGTTAATGATGTGATATATTAAAATAGTGTAAATTAAGTTTACAAATCATTCTAGAAATGTTACAAACTTATATGGTTACATCATTTTAATTTGTATAAAGGAGTGTACATTTATGTCAGGTATTGTTGAATCATTACATAATGCAGTAAATTCAGGTTTACATGTCAAACAAGACTGGGTAGACATGGGCTTTGGCATTGCTAATACAATTGCTAAAATCGTTGACCAAGTACTTAAATTTGTTTAATAAATTAAAATTTAATTTTAAAACAGGGTATTACTTTAAAGTAGTACCCTGTTTTTTGTTTGTATAAAGAATACCATACGCATAGCGTATGGTTCAGAACAGGTTCTACCGTTGTCACAAAAAATGATTGGTGCTTTAAAATTAGAAGTTGATAAAGTAATAACTTCAGATGATTTTTTGTAATATATCTGTAATAATAACAGATGTATTATAAATAATTAGGAGGGTTTTTTATGAAGAAATTTTCTAAAATTATTCTAGCTAGCGGTATTGTTTTGGGTTTCTCTGTAACGCCCGAACTATTTAATGCAACGGAAGCACAGGCACAAAAGTCTATTGAACCTTATTATAATTATGATGGTTATACTGCGTATCAAAGTGGATTTATATTAGACAAAAATTTCAAAGAGTCATTGAAATACGATAATTTTACTATCAACGGCTATCAAATATCAAAGAATACAACTGGTGACAATCGAATAAATTTATACGATCAAACACTTTATGGTGTATCTGAGAATAAAGCTAATGGTGTTTTCTTCTCTCTCGATGGAAAATCTATTAATAAAAATACTTTAATTCAAAATTATGGTCAACCAAATTCTTACTCTCCTACTTCAGCATGGGGTGAAGAATATATGTACAAAATTGGTAATAAAGATGTCAGATTTTATATTTATAATGGCTATGTGAATAAATGTCAAATTATTAGTGAATAAGACATTTTAGGTATAAAACGTGAGGTAAGTTGCAAGTTCGCTTACTTCACGTTTTTTTTATTTAAAGTGAATAAAATAAATAATAGGACACGCATTTATGTTAATAAAGCAATTTTGATTAATAGGTTCTAGTTTTTGGTGCTTTATAGTTTTTTATAAATTCTTCGATTTCTTGGAACGAGTTTGAGAATAGTATTTTATCTCTATTTTCTTGAGTTAAAAACTCATTTGAAACCATTTGATCGTAGAATTGTTCGATAAGAGAATAATAATTATTTGTGTTGAAAAAGATACATGGGTTATTGTTTTGTCCAACTCTTGACCATGATACAACTTCAGTTATTTCTTCCAAAGTTCCGGGACCACCAGGAAGAGCTATACATACATCGCCATTTTCTAAAATAACTTCTTTTCTTTCTGACATGCTTTCCACGATTATTAGTTCGTCTGTTTTGTCATGAGCTAGTTCTCTTTGTTGTAAAAATGTAGGCATTACACCGATTGTTTTTCCATTATTATGTATTACAGTATTTGCAATTGTTCCCATTAGCCCTGCATTTCCGCCACCAAAAACTAAAGTGTGATTATTTTTAGCTATCCATTCGCCTAATTGAATTGCACTATTTTCGTATTCTTTTTTGTTCCCTTTGCTTGCTCCACAATAGACTATAATATTCATTTTTTATTACTCCTTTTTTATCTTAATCGATTTAGAGGATGATTTTGAAACGTGTTTCTTCTTGTCTTGATACTATAAAAATCAAAGTTATATAACATAAGACGACTTATCGGAAGTTATCTATTATCCCTTATTCAGAGATGATATAATATACAGGTCGCCTATCTCTCAGGCGTCAATTTAGACGCAGAGAGGAGGTGCATATCAGATGGTCGAAGCTCTTGTTCACATCACGACCACAGTCATCAGTGGTTGTATTGTTGCGTTATTTACGCATTGGCTACGTACACGTAACAATAAGAAAAAATAGGCGATATTAGCCAACACCTAAAAACCCCCTCACTACTCGCAATAGTGAGGGGGTTGGTGCATATAATGCACGAAGCTCTTGTTGTCTAAATTATAACACTGGTTAGTAGAGGAATGCAAAATAGTTTATTGATTACTAACTAGTGAGTGATCTTTAATAAAGATACTATTTCACTAGAGGGAATGCCTATCTTAAACATTATAAAAGATTTATGAAGTTGAAGAACAAAATTGGTTCTGTTGCAAAGTAAAAAATATAGCTAACCACTAATTTATCATGTCAGTGTTCGCTTAACTTGCTAGCATGATGCTAATTTCGTGGCATGGGGAAAATCCGTAGATCTGAAGAGACCTGCGGTTCTTTTTATATAGAGCGTAAATACATTCAATACCTTTTAAAGTATTCTTTGCCGTATTGATACTTTGATATCTTGTCTTTCTTACTTTAATATGACGGTGATCTTGCTCAATGAGGTTATTCAGATATTTCGATGTACAATGACAGTCAGGTTTAAGTTTAAAAGCTTTAATTACTTTAGCCATTGCTACCTTCGTTGAAGGTGCCTGATCTGTAACTACCTTTTGAGGTTTACCAAATTGTTTAATGAGACGTTTGATAAACGCATATGCTGAATGATTATCTCGTTGCTTACGCAACCAAATATCTAATGTATGTCCCTCTGCATCAATGGCACGATATAAATAGCTCCATTTTCCTTTTATTTTGATGTACGTCTCATCAATACGCCATTTGTAATAAGCTTTTTTATGCTTTTTCTTCCAAATTTGATATAAAATTGGGGCATATTCTTGAACCCAACGGTAGACCGTTGAATGATGAACGTTTACACCACGTTCCCTTAATATTTCAGATATATCACGATAACTCAATGCATATCTTAGATAGTAGCCAACGGCTACAGTGATAACATCCTTGTTAAATTGTTTATATCTGAAATAGTTCATACAGAAGACTCCTTTTTGTTAAAATTATACTATAAATTCAACTTTGCAACAGAACCAAATAATTGTAACCATTTTTATTATTTTGGATGAAAAACTCTTTTTGGAATTTTC
>ERZ1023423.51-NODE-51-length-9525-cov-3.013939_pt1 | contig 9525 bp, 4 predicted proteins | sample MGYA00380513_ERZ1023423 | MGnify/ENA primary metagenome ERZ1023423 (study PRJEB33173, sample SAMEA4830333) | metagenome | study: EMG produced TPA metagenomics assembly of the PRJEB25223 data set...
AACACGATACAAGCGTAGGGAGAAAAAAAATCCTGCTAGACATTCAAGCTAAACGATTTTACTACATTGGTTGTGAACTATCTGAAAAACATTTCACTTTTGCTTTAGGAGATAATCTAGGAAATATCTTAAAGGAAGAGAAAGAAATTGTTACTAAACAGTTAATCCAAGAAAAGGGAAATCAACTCATTAACCAGACACTAAAGCAATTCTTAAATAACTGCTCTGATTATGAAATAGAAGCAATTGGAATCGCGCTACCTGGTCGCTATTTAGATGATTATAAAATAACAACAAACAATCCTTTATGGCAACATATCGACTTAGAAATGATTCAATCCCACTTTGATAAGCCTTTGTTTTTCTCTAACAATGTTAACTGTATGGCTATAGGTAAACGCCTATTTAGTCGCCAACAGAATGACCCTAATTTTGCTTATTTTCATTTTGCTAGAGGTATGCACTGTTCTTATATCTACGACGGAAACATTTATGGGAAAGGAAATCTAATGATTGGAGAAATAGGGCATACAGTTGTTTCATCTGAGGGAGAAGAATGTAGCTGCGGGCGCAAGGGATGCTTACAAACTTTTGCTGGAGAATCTTGGTTAATCAAAAAATCAAAAATTCTATATCATCAATCTCCCTATTCTCTACTTCCTAGTTTAGTCAAAAATGCCGATGATATTGATATCCAAGTTATTTTAACCGCTTATCAATTAGGTGACACTGGAATAATCACACTTATCCATCAAGCCTTACTCTATCTTAGTCAAACCATTTTAAATATCAGTATGATGATTGACTCTCAAAAAATCTACCTACATAGTCCTTTACTAACAAATCAACACATCATCCAAAAACTATATAGTGAAATGAACTACAAACCCAAACTGCTCTATAATCGCCTACCTGAAGTCATTATTGAACCTTACAATGATTTTACAGCCGCACACTCAGCTATTGCACTTTGTTTGTATCATACAATTCTACATTCTTAATTTTCTATTACATTTAATAAATAGGCTAAAAAGAGGGAGTATATCATAAAAAGCGAATAAACCTGTTTTCTGAAAATCAGAATTCTGTTTTGTTCGCTTTCTTTATATTTGGAATTATACTCCTATCTCCCCTTTTTCATAATGTATAGTGAAATGAAATAATAACAGGACGAATCGATCGGGACAGTCAAATCGATTTCTAACAATGTTTTAGAAATAGAGGTGTACTATTCTAGTTTCAATATACTATATATCTGCAGAATACTCTTTCAGTTTCATTCAGCCTAGTCTTGCTTAGGAAAAAGTAAAAAGCCATCCAATTATGATGGATAGCTTCTTGGTTCTTAGATTTGTTCTGCAAAAACCTTTTCAGCAAGGTTCATAGCGTGGTCTGATACACGAGTGTAGTGTGAGATGATGTCGATAAAGTTGACCCCAGCTTGTGTTGAACATTCGCCTTTGTTGAGGCGTTTGATGTGGGTTTTTCTGAGAACACGTTCTATCTTATTGATTGCTTCATGACGTTCTACAAGACTGCGTGCTTTTTCAATATCATTGTTTTCCACACTATCCAGAGCATCTTTGATAAAGTCACTAGTTTGGCGGTAAACTTCCTCTAATTCTTTCAAGGCGGCATCAGAAAATTCAACATTTTTCCGTTGAAGATAGTCAGTCAGATTGAGTAGAGCCTCCGTGTGGTCTCCAATCCGTTCCAAATCACGGGAGGAATCAAGGATATTGGTAAGCACTTCACTTTCTTTTTGGCTGAGAGCTTCGCTTGAAAGGGCAATGAGATAACGTGTTAATTGCTCATCGATGGTGTTAATTGCTTCTTCGGTTTTATGCCCTTTTTCAGCAACTTTTTCATCCAAGTCAATGATGTACTTATAGGAAAGGTCAAAGGCTTTAGCAGCGTAGTTTCCTAAGTGCAAGAGCTCTTTCTTAGCATTTCCTAGAGCGATAGATGGGGCCTGTTTGATGAAATGTTCATCAAGATATAAGGGTTCGTATTTGACAACCTCGTCCTCTCCAGGAATAATCTTGGTTACAAAGTAAGCCAGAGCTCCGATAAATGGAAATTGGACAATGGTGTTGGTAATATTAAAGGTTCCGTGAGCAAAGGCGATGGTCATTTCCGGTGCTAGATTTAGCGTAGCTTCAAACCAATGAATCAGGACAGTAAAAGGAACTAGAAAAATAACGCAGACGACTGTTCCGATAACGTTGAAGGCAACATGAGCTCCTGCTACCCGTTTAGCTGCAATATTAGCCCCTAAAGAGGCAATGATGGCTGTAATGGTTGTCCCGATATTGTCACCAAATAGAACCGGCAAAGCTCCCTGTAGGTCAATTAGATTGCCGGCGTAGAGGTTTTGTAAAATCCCAATGGTAGCCGAAGAAGCTTGAATTAGCAAGGTCAAGCCAGTACCGACAAAGACACCCAAAACAGGATTTTTACTTAGCTCAATCATATAGTCCTTAAAGACCTGTAAATCCTTGAGTGGAGCCATTGCGCCGCTCATGAGATTGAGGGCAAAAAAGATACCACCGACACCAAAGAGGATGCGTCCGATATTATTGACTGTCCGATTTTTTGTAAAAAAGAGACAGACGGCACCGATAAAGAGCATAGGTAGGGCATAGTTACCTAATTTAAAACCGATGAGAAAGGATGTGACAGTTGTCCCAATATTAGCACCCATGACAATCCCGATAGCCTGACGTAAGGTTAAGAGACCGGCACTGACCAGGCCGACTGTGATAACTGTTACACCAGAACTAGACTGAATTAGAGCAGTCATCCCAATACCAACCAGAACTCCAAAGAAAGGATTACTAGTATATTTGTCAATGTAAAAACGAAGGCGATCTCCAGCAGCTTGTTGTAAACCGTCTCCCATGGTCTTGATGCTATATAAGAATAGCCCCAGACCACCTAAAAAGTGAAATAAAATTTCCTGCCAATTAATGGACATTTCTTTTTCCTCCGAAAAATAATCGCGGAATATCTCCTATTCTATTTTAAAGGATAAAAGTAAATCTAACAAGTGTTAATGTCAAGTTTGTAAAAGAAAATTATAATTGATAAGTGTATTATTTTTAAGAGTTTTTAACCTTATTTTAGATTTGTGCAAACAGTTATTGTTTTTTGTCTAAAAATGTTTTAGGATAAAAATGTGATTATCATGGTTCTAGAGTTTGATAAAAAACCACAGAATATAAAGCGCTTTCTTGAAAACAACAAAATCAATCTTTTAGGAGGAGAAAATGAAGAATCCATTTTTTGAAAGACGTTGTCGTTACAGTATTCGTAAGTTATCAGTAGGAGCCTGCTCGCTGATGATTGGTGCTGTTTTATTTGCTGGTCCAGCCTTGGCTGAAGAAACTGCAGTTCCTGAAAATAGCGGAGCTAATACAGAGCTTGTTTCAGGAGAGAGTGAGCATTCGACCAATGAAGCTGATAAGCAGAATGAAGGGGAACATGCTAGAGAAAACAAGCTAGAAAAGGCAGAAGGAGTAGCGATAGCATCTGAAACTGCTTCGCCAGCAAGCAATGAAGCTGCAACTACTGAAACTGCAGAAGCAGCTAGCGCAGCTAAACCAGAGGAAAAAGCAAGTGAGGTGGTTGCAGAAACACCATCTGCAGAAGCAAAACCTAAGTCTGACAAGGAAACAGAAGCAAAGCCCGAAGCAACTAACCAAGGGGATGAGTCTAAACCAGCAGAAGAAGCTAATAAGACTGAAAAAGAAGTCCAGCCAGATGTCCCTAAAAATACAGAAAAAACATTAAAACCAAAGGAAATCAAATTTAATTCTTGGGAAGAATTGTTAAAATGGGAACCAGGTGCTCGTGAAGATGATGCTATTAACCGCGGATCTGTTGTCCTCGCTTCACGTCGGACAGGTCATTTAGTCAATGAAAAAGCTAGCAAGGAAGCAAAAGTTCAAGCCTTATCAAACACTAATTCTAAAGCAAAAGACCATGCTTCTGTTGGTGGAGAAGAGTTCAAGGCCTATGCTTTTGACTATTGGCAATATCTAGATTCAATGGTCTTCTGGGAAGGTCTCGTACCAACTCCTGACGTTATTGATGCAGGTCACCGTAACGGGGTTCCTGTATACGGTACACTCTTCTTCAACTGGTCTAATAGTATTGCAGATCAAGAAAGATTTGCTGAAGCTTTGAAGCAAGACGCAGATGGTAGCTTCCCAATTGCTCGTAAATTGGTAGACATGGCAAAGTATTATTGCTATGATGGCTATTTCATCAACCAAGAAACAACTGGAGATTTGGTTAAACCTCTTGGAGAAAAGATGCGCCAGTTTATGCTCTATAGCAAGGAATATGCTGCTAAGGTAAACCATCCAATCAAGTATTCTTGGTATGATGCCATGACCTATAACTATGGACGTTACCATCAAGATGGTTTGGGAGAATACAACTACCAATTCATGCAACCAGAAGGAGATAAGGTTCCGGCAGATAACTTCTTTGCTAACTTTAACTGGGATAAGGCTAAAAATGATTACACTATTGCAACTGCCAACTGGATTGGTCGTAATCCTTATGATGTATTTGCAGGTTTGGAATTGCAACAGGGTGGTTCCTACAAGACAAAGGTTAAGTGGAATGACATTTTAGACGAAAATGGGAAATTGCGCCTTTCTCTTGGTTTATTTGCCCCAGATACCATTACAAGTTTAGGAAAAACTGGTGAAGATTATCATAAAAATGAAGATATCTTCTTTACAGGTTATCAAGGAGACCCCACTGGCCAAAAACCAGGTGACAAAGATTGGTATGGTATTGCTAACCTAGTTGCGGACCGTACGCCAGCGGTAGGTAATACTTTTACTACTTCTTTTAATACAGGTCATGGTAAAAAATGGTTCGTAGATGGTAAGGTTTCTAAGGATTCTGAGTGGAATTATCGTTCAGTATCAGGTGTTCTTCCAACATGGCGCTGGTGGCAGACTTCAACAGGGGAAAAACTTCGTGCAGAATATGATTTTACAGATGCCTATAATGGCGGAAATTCCCTTAAATTCTCTGGTGATGTAGCTGGTAAGACAGATCAGGATGTGAGACTTTATTCTACTAAGTTAGAAGTAACTGAGAAGACCAAACTTCGTGTTGCCCACAAGGGAGGAAAAGGTTCTAAAGTTTATATGGCATTCTCTACAACTCCAGACTACAAATTCGATGATGCAGATGCATGGAAAGAGCTAACCCTTTCTGACAACTGGACAAATGAAGAATTTGATCTCAGCTCACTAGCGGGTAAAACCATCTATGCAGTCAAACTATTTTTCGAGCATGAAGGTGCTGTAAAAGATTATCAGTTCAACCTAGGACAATTAACTATCTCGGACAATCACCAAGAGCCACAATCGCCGACAAGCTTTTCTGTAGTGAAACAATCTCTTAAAAATGCCCAAGAAGCGGAAGCAGTTGTGCAATTTAAAGGCAACAAGGATGCAGATTTCTATGAAGTTTATGAAAAAGATGGAGACAGCTGGAAATTACTAACTGGCTCATCTTCTACAACTATTTATCTACCAAAAGTTAGCCGCTCAGCAAGTGCTCAGGGTACACCCCAAGAACTGAAGGTTGTAGCAGTCGGTAAAAATGGAGTTCGTTCAGAAGCTGCAACCACAACCTTTGATTGGGGTATGACTGTAAAAGATACCAGCCTACCAAAACCACTAGCTGAAAATATCGTTCCAGGTGCAACAGTTATTGATAGTACTTTCCCTAAGACTGAAGGTGGAGAAGGTATTGAAGGTATGTTGAACGGTACCATTACTAGCTTGTCAGATAAATGGTCTTCAGATCAGTTGAGTGGTAGTGTGGATATTCGTTTGACCAAGTCACGTACCGTTGTTAGATGGGTCATGGATCATGCAGGAGCTGGTGGTGAGTCTGTTAACGATGGCTTGATGAACACTAAAGACTTTGACCTTTATTATAAAGATGCAGATGGTGAGTGGAAGCTAGCTAAGGAAGTCCGTGGTAACAAAGCACACGTGACAGATATCACTCTTGATAAACCAATCACTGCTCAGGACTGGCGCTTGAATGTTGTCACTTCTGACAATGGAACTCCATGGAAGGCTATTCGTATCTATAACTGGAAAATGTATGAAAAGCTTGATACTGAGAGTGTCAATATTCCGATGGCCAAGGCTGCAGCCCGTTCTCTAGGCAATAACAAGGTACAAGTTGGCTTTGCAGATGTACCGGCTGGAGCAACTATTACCGTTTATGATAATCCAAATTCTCAAACTCCGCTCGCAACCTTGAAGAGCGAAGTTGGAGGAGACCTAGCAAGTGCACCATTGGATTTGACAAATCAATCTGGTCTTCTTTATTATCGTACCCAGTTGCCAGGCAAGGAAATTAGTAATGTCCTAGCAGTTTCCGTTCCAAAAGATGACAGAAGAATCAAGTCAGTCAGCCTAGAAACAGGACCTAAGAAAACAAGCTACGCCGAAGGGGAGGATTTGGACCTTAGAGGTGGTGTTCTTCGAGTTCAGTATGAAGGAGGAACTGAGGACGAACTCATTCGCCTAACTCACGCAGGTGTATCAGTATCAGGTTTTGATACGCATCATAAGGGAGAACAGAATCTTACTCTCCAATATTTGGGACAACCAGTAAATGCTAATTTGTCAGTGACTGTCACTGGCCAAGATGAAGCAAGTCCGAAAACTATTTTGGGAATTGAAGTAAGTCAGGAACCGAAAAAAGATTACCTAGTTGGTGATAGCTTAGACTTGTCTGAAGGACGCTTTGCAGTGGCTTATAGCAATGACACCATGGAAGAACATTCCTTTACTGATGAGGGAGTTGAAATTTCTGGTTACGATGCTCAAAAGACTGGTCGTCAAACCTTGACGCTTCGTTACCAAGGTCATGAAGTCAACTTTGATGTTTTGGTATCTCCAAAAGCAGCATTGAACGATGAGTACCTCAAACAAAAATTAGCAGAAGTTGAAGCTGCTAAGAACAAGGTGGTCTATAACTTTGCTTCACCAGAAGTAAAAGCAGCTTTCTTGAAAGCAATTGAAGCGGCCGAACAAGTGTTGAAAGACCATGAAATTAGCACCCAAGATCAAGTCAATGACCGACTTAATAAATTGACAGAAGCTCATAAAGCTCTGAATGGTCAAGAGAAATTTAAGGAAGAAAAGACAGAGCTTGATCGTTTAACAGGTGAGGTTCAAGAACTCTTGGATGCCAAACCAAACCATCCTTCAGGTTCTGCCCTAGCTCCGCTTCTTGAGAAAAACAAGGTCTTGGTTGAAAAAGTAGATTTGAGTCCAGAAGAGCTTGCAACAGCGAAACAGAGTCTAAAAGATCTGGTTGCTTTATTGAAAGAAGACAAGCCAGCAGTCTTTTCTGATAGTAAAACAGGTGTTGAAGTACACTTCTCAAATAAAGAGAAGACTGTCATCAAGGGTTTGAAAGTAGAGCGTGTTCAAGCAAGTGCTGAAGAGAAGAAATACTTTGCTGGAGAAGATGCTCATGTCTTTGAAATAGAAGGTTTGGATGAAAAAGGTCAAGATGTTGATCTCTCTTATGCTTCTATTGTGAAAATCCCAATTGAAAAAGATAAGAAAGTTAAGAAAGTATTTTTCTTACCTGAAGGCAAAGAGGCAGTAGAATTGGCTTTTGAACAAACGGATAGTCATGTTATCTTTACAGCACCTCACTTTACTCATTATGCCTTTGTTTATGAATCTGCTGAAAAACCACAACCTGCTAAACCAGCACCACAAAACACAGTCCTTCCAAAACCTACTTATCAACCGGCTTCTGATCAACAAAAGGCTCCTAAATTGGAAGTTCAAGAGGAAAAGGTTGCCTTTCATCGTCAAGAGCATGAAAATGCTGAGATGCTAGTTGGGGAACAACGAGTCATCATACAGGGACGAGATGGACTGTTAAGACATGTCTTTGAAGTTGATGAAAACGGTCAGCGTCGTCTTCGTTCAACAGAAGTCATCCAAGAAGCGATTCCAGAAATTGTTGAAATTGGAACAAAAGTAAAAACAGTACCAGCAGTAGTAGCTACACAGGAAAAACCAGCTCAAAATACAGCAGTTAAATCAGAAGAAGCAAGCAAACAATTGCCAAATACAGGAACAGCTGATGCTAATGAAGCCCTAATAGCAGGCTTAGCCAGCCTTGGTCTTGCTAGTTTAGCCTTGACCTTGAGACGGAAAAGAGAAGATAAAGATTAAATATCGAAAAATCTTGTGAAATCTTTCCTTATATTTCCAAAGTGTGATATAATAGTTTCGAATAAAATAAATAAAGGAGTTTTTGTAACATGGCAAAACTTACTGTTAAAGACGTTGACTTGAAAGGTAAAAAAGTCCTCGTTCGTGTTGACTTCAACGTACCATTGAAAGATGGCGTAATCACTAACGATAACCGTATCACAGCAGCTCTTCCAACTATTAAGTACATCATCGAACAAGGTGGACGTGCAATTCTTTTCTCTCACCTTGGACGTGTGAAAGAAGAAGCTGATAAAGCTGGTAAATCACTTGCTCCTGTAGCAGCTGACTTGGCAGCAAAACTTGGTCAAGATGTTGTTTTCCCAGGTGTCACTCGTGGTGCTGAATTGGAAGCGGCAATCAACGCTCTTGAAGATGGACAAGTTCTCTTGGTTGAAAACACTCGTTACGAAGATGTTGACGGCAAGAAAGAATCTAAAAACGATCCTGAACTTGGTAAATACTGGGCATCACTTGGAGATGGTATCTTCGTAAACGATGCATTCGGTACAGCTCACCGTGCACACGCATCTAACGTTGGTATCTCAGCAAACGTTGAAAAAGCAGTTGCTGGTTTCCTTCTTGAAAACGAAATTGCCTACATCCAAGAAGCAGTTGAAACTCCAGAACGTCCATTCGTGGCTATCCTTGGTGGTTCAAAAGTTTCAGACAAGATCGGTGTTATCGAAAACTTGCTTGAAAAAGCTGATAAAGTCCTTATCGGTGGTGGGATGACTTACACATTCTACAAAGCACAAGGTATCGAAATCGGTAACTCACTTGTAGAAGAAGACAAATTGGATGTTGCGAAAGCTCTTCTTGAAAAAGCAAATGGTAAATTGATCTTGCCAGTTGACTCAAAAGAAGCTAACGCATTTGCTGGTTACACTGAAGTGCGTGACACTGAAGGTGAAGCAGTTTCTGAAGGCTTCCTTGGTCTTGACATCGGTCCAAAATCTATCGCCAAATTTGACGAAGCTTTGACTGGTGCCAAAACAGTTGTATGGAACGGACCTATGGGTGTGGACGCTATCGTGAAACAACCAGGAGTTAAATCAATCATCGGTGGTGGTGACTCAGCTGCCGCAGCGATTAACCTTGGCCGTGCAGACAAGTTCTCATGGATTAGTACGGGTGGTGGAGCATCAATGGAACTTCTTGAAGGTAAGGTTCTTCCAGGACTTGCAGCCTTGACAGAAAAATAAGATTTTATAAACAAATCAAAGAAGAGAGGGAT
>ERZ1023423.52-NODE-52-length-9409-cov-3.446547_pt1 | contig 9409 bp, 10 predicted proteins | sample MGYA00380513_ERZ1023423 | MGnify/ENA primary metagenome ERZ1023423 (study PRJEB33173, sample SAMEA4830333) | metagenome | study: EMG produced TPA metagenomics assembly of the PRJEB25223 data set...
CCATGTCTCTGTTTTTAGTTGGTAATTTTGATGTGGAGCGAGTACAGGACTATTTTGAAAGCAAAGAACTGAAAGATTCAGATTTTCAGGAAGTAGCAAGAGAAAAGTTGTTTTTACAGCCTGTAAAGCCAACAGATAGTATGAGAATGGAAGTATCTTCTCCCAAACTAGCGATTGGAGTTAGAGGTAAGCGAGAAGTTTCTGAAGCGGATTGCTATCGACATCATATTTTATTAAAATTATTGTTTGCAATGATGTTTGGTTGGACTTCGGATCGTTTTCAAAAATGTTATGAATCAGGTAAAATTGATGCGTCCTTATCTCTGGAAGTTGAAATAACAAGTCGCTTTCATTTTGTCATGTTGACAATGGATACGAAAGAGCCAGTTGCTTTGTCTCATCAATTTAGGAAGGCTATTCGTAATTTTACAAAGGATTTAGATATTACAGAGGAACATTTAGATATTATCAAAAGAGAGATGTTTGGCGAATTTTTCAGTAGCATGAACTCTCTTGAATTTATTGCAACGCAATATGATGCTTTTGAAAATGGTGAGACAATTTTTGATTTGCCGAAAATTTTACAGGAAATTACTTTAGAGGATGTCCTTGATGCTGGACATCATTTAATAGATGATGGTGACATAGTTGATTTTACAATATTCCCATCGTAGTAACCTATTATAATAGACACTAGAAAGAAGGGATGACAAGTATGAGAAAAAAAACAATTGGAGAGGTTTTACGATTAGCTAGAATCAATCAGGGATTGAGTTTAGATGAATTGCAGAAAAAGACAGAAATCCAGTTAGATATGTTGGAAGCAATGGAAGCAGACGATTTCGATCAACTTCCAAGTCCTTTTTACACGCGTTCTTTCTTGAAAAAATATGCATGGGCTGTTGAGTTAGATGACCAAATTGTTTTGGATGCTTATGATTCTGGGAGTATGATTACTTATGAGGAAGTAGATGTTGATGAAGATGAGTTGACAGGTCGTAGACGTTCAAGTAAGAAAAAGAAGAAAAAAACATCATTTTTACCTTTATTTTATTTTATCCTTTTTGCTTTATCGATTTTAATTTTTGTGACTTATTATGTTTGGAACTATATTCAAACTCAACCAGAGGAGCCTTCTCTTTCTAATTACAGTGTGGTTCAATCAACAAGTTCAACTAGCTCTGTTCCCCACTCCTCAAGTAGTAGTTCTTCTAGTATAGAATCAGCTATAAGTGAAACAGGCGAAGGAAATCATGTAGAAATCGCTTATAAGACAAGTAAGGAAACAGTTAAATTGCAATTGGCAGTTTCAGATGTTACAAGTTGGGTCAGTGTTTCAGAAAGCGAACTTGAGGGCGGTGTAACCTTATCGCCAAAGAAGAAAAGTGCAGAAGCAACAGTTGCAACTAAAAGTCCTGTAACAATTACGTTAGGTGTTGTAAAAGGTGTTGATTTGACAGTAGATAATCAGACTGTTGATTTATCGAAATTAACAGCTCAGACTGGACAAATCACTGTAACCTTTACTAAAAATTAAGGAAAAACGAATGAAAAAAGAACAAATTCCCAATCTCTTAACAATAGGTCGAATTCTCTTTATACCTATTTTTATCTTTATTTTAACGATAGGAAATTCGATAGAGAGTCATATAGTTGCAGCTATTATCTTTGCTGTTGCCAGTATTACCGACTATTTAGATGGATATTTAGCTCGTAAATGGAATGTGGTCAGTAATTTTGGTAAATTTGCAGATCCTATGGCGGATAAGTTACTAGTTATGTCGGCTTTTATTATCTTGATTGAGTTAGGTATGGCTCCGGCTTGGATTGTTGCAGTGATTATCTGTCGTGAGTTAGCTGTGACAGGTTTAAGGCTTTTATTGGTTGAAACTGGTGGAACAATTTTAGCAGCAGCAATGCCTGGAAAAATTAAAACTTTTAGTCAGATGTTTGCCATTATTTTCTTGCTATTACATTGGACTTTGCTTGGTCAAGTTCTACTTTATGTAGCCTTATTTTTCACTATCTACTCTGGCTATGACTATTTCAAGGGTAGTGCCTATGTATTTAAAGGGACATTTGGTTCGAAATGAAATCAATAATTGATGTAAAAAATCTTTCTTTTCGTTATAAAGAAAATCAGAACTACTACGATGTGAAGGATATTACGTTTCACGTGAAACGTGGAGAATGGCTTTCGATTGTAGGGCATAATGGTAGTGGTAAATCAACGACGGTTCGATTAATTGATGGCTTACTGGAAGCAGAATCTGGAGAGATTGTAATTGATGGCCAACGTTTGACTGAGGAAAATGTTTGGAATATACGTCGTCAAATCGGTATGGTTTTTCAAAATCCAGACAATCAATTTGTTGGAGCGACTGTTGAAGATGATGTTGCTTTTGGTTTGGAAAATCAGGGACTTTCTCGTCAAGAAATGAAAAAGAGAGTGGAAGAAGCTCTGGCTTTAGTTGGCATGTTGGACTTTAAAAAGAGAGAGCCAGCGCGTCTATCAGGTGGCCAAAAGCAACGTGTGGCCATTGCAGGTGTTGTAGCCCTAAGACCAGCTATTTTAATCTTAGATGAAGCAACGAGTATGTTGGATCCTGAGGGGCGTAGAGAACTTATTGGGACAGTAAAAGGAATTCGAAAAGACTATGATATGACGGTCATTTCTATTACCCATGATTTGGAAGAAGTCGCCATGAGTGATCGCGTATTGGTCATGAAAAAAGGGGAAATTGAATCAACTAGTAGTCCAAGGGAGCTTTTCTCTCGAAATGATTTAGATCAAATTGGATTAGACGATCCTTTTGCTAATCAATTAAAAAAATCTTTGAGCCAGAATGGCTATGATTTACCTGAAAATTATTTGACAGAAAGTGAGCTAGAGGATAAGCTATGGGAATTGCTCTAGAAAATGTGAATTTTACATATCAAGAAGGTACTCCCTTAGCTTCAGCAGCTTTGTCGGATGTTTCTTTGACGATTGAAGATGGCTCTTATACAGCTTTAATTGGGCACACAGGTAGTGGTAAATCAACTATTTTACAACTCTTAAATGGTTTATTGGTGCCAAGTCAAGGGAGTGTGAGGGTTTTTGATACCTTAATCACCTCGACTTCTAAAAATAAAGATATTCGTCAAATTAGAAAACAGGTTGGCTTGGTATTTCAGTTTGCTGAAAATCAGATTTTTGAAGAAACGGTTTTGAAGGACGTTGCTTTTGGACCGCAAAATTTTGGAGTTTCTGAAGAAGATGCTGTGAAGACTGCGCGTGAGAAACTGGCTCTGGTTGGAATTGATGAATCACTTTTTGATCGTAGTCCGTTTGAGCTGTCAGGGGGACAAATGAGACGTGTTGCCATTGCAGGCATACTTGCCATGGAGCCAGCTATATTAGTCTTAGATGAACCAACAGCTGGTCTAGATCCTCTAGGGAGAAAAGAGTTGATGACCCTGTTCAAAAAACTCCACCAGTCAGGGATGACCATCGTCTTGGTAACGCATTTGATGGATGATGTTGCTGAATATGCGAATCAAGTCTATGTAATGGAAAAGGGACGTTTAGTAAAGGGGGGCAAACCAAGTGATGTCTTTCAAGACGTTGTTTTTATGGAAGAAGTTCAGTTGGGAGTACCTAAAATTACGGCCTTTTGTAAACGATTGGCTGATAGAGGCGTGTCATTTAAACGATTACCGATTAAGATAGAGGAGTTCAAGGAGTCGCTAAATGGATAGTATGATTTTGGGGCGTTATATCCCAGGGGATTCGATTGTTCACCGATTGGATCCACGTAGCAAATTGCTTGCTATGATGCTACTGATTTTGATTGTGTTTTGGGCTAATAACCCCTTGACGAATCTGATTCTTTTTATAGCGACAGGGATATTTATTGCCTTGTCAGGAGTATCTCTTTCATTTTTTATTCAGGGCTTGAAGTCTATGTTTTTCTTGATTGCCTTCACAACTATTTTTCAACTATTTTTCATTTCTAATGGGAATGTTTTATTTGAGTTTTCGTTTGTGAGAATCACGGATTATGCTTTGCAACAAGCTGGGATTATTTTTTGTCGCTTTGTATTGATTATTTTCTTTTCAACTTTGTTAACCTTAACAACCATGCCTTTAAGTTTGGCATCAGCTGTCGAAGCTTTATTAGCACCTTTAAAGCGTGTGAAAGTTCCAGTTCATGAAATTGGATTGATGCTGTCTATGAGTTTGCGTTTTGTCCCAACCTTGATGGATGATACGACTCGGATTATGAATGCACAGAAAGCTCGTGGAGTGGATTTTGGAGAAGGAAGCATCGTTCAAAAAGTAAAGGCGATGATTCCCATTTTGATTCCTCTTTTTGCGACAAGTTTAAAACGTGCAGATTCCTTGGCTATCGCTATGGAAGCGCGTGGCTATCAGGGTGGAAAAGGCAGAAGTCAATACCGACAATTGAAATGGACTCTAAAGGATACGCTGACCATTCTTGTTATTCTCGTACTTGGTTGTTGTTTATTTTTCTTAAAATCTTAGTAGCTTTCAGGAATTGATAAAAAGTTACTGTAACAGTTTTTGATATAAAGGTAGGGATATGAACCGTTTTAAAAAATCAAAATATGTCATTATTGTTTTTGTCACTGTTCTGCTTGTGTCAGCTCTCTTAGCGACGACTTATTCAAGTACAATTGTGACAAAATTAGGAGATGGAATCTCATTGGTTGATAGAGTTGTACAAAAACCTTTTCAGTGGTTTGATTCTGTCAAATCAGATTTGGCTCATTTGACACGAACATATAATGAAAATGAAAGTTTGAAGAAACAGCTTTACCAATTAGAAGTTAAATCAAATGAGGTGGAAAGTTTAAAGACAGAAAATGAACAACTGCGCCAATTGCTTGATATGAAGTCTAAATTGCAAGCCACAAAGACTTTAGCAGCAGATGTTATTATGCGTTCTCCGGTATCTTGGAAGCAGGAGTTGACCTTAGATGCAGGTAGATCAAAAGGTGCTTCTGAGAACATGTTAGCTATTGCAAATGGTGGCTTGATTGGGAGTGTTTCAAAAGTAGAGGAGAACTCTACTATAGTCAACCTTCTGACAAATACGGAAAATGCTGATAAGATTTCTGTTAAAATTCAACATGGCTCTACTACAATTTATGGAATTATTATTGGCTATGACAAGGAAAATGACGTTCTTAAAATTAGCCAATTAAATAGTAATAGCGATATTAGTGCGGGAGATAAGGTGACTACTGGTGGATTAGGAAACTTTAACGTTGCTGATATTCCTGTTGGTGAAGTGGTTGCCACAACGCATAGTACAGACTATTTGACACGAGAAGTAACTGTTAAATTGAGTGCAGATACTCATAATGTAGATGTGATAGAATTAGTGGGGAATTCATAATGAGACAGTTGAAGCGAGTTGGAGTATTTTTATTGCTTCCTTTCTTTGTTCTAATTGACGCCCATATTAGCCAGCTTCTGGGCTCATTTTTCCCCCATGTACATTTGGCTAGTCATTTTCTTTTTCTATTTCTCTTATTTGAGACGATAGAAGTATCAGAGTATCTCTACCTAGTCTATTGTTTTGTTATAGGCTTGGTTTATGATGTTTACTTTTTCCATCTAATAGGGATTACAACTCTCTTATTTATCTTATTGGGAGCCTTCCTTCATAAATTGAATAGTGTTATTTTGTTGAATCGTTGGACAAGAATGCTAGCTATGATTGTGCTGACATTCCTGTTTGAAATGGGTAGTTATCTTTTGGCTTTTATGGTAGGGTTGACAGTAGATAGCATGTCGATTTTTATAGTCTATAGCTTGGTACCGACGATGATTTTAAATTTTTTATGGATTACTGTTTTTCAATTTATTTTTGAAAAATATTATCTATAAGAACGACATATAAATGTAATAAAGGCGTAATATTTATTAGGCCTTTTTTTGGTATACTAGTATTGTCTTTAAAAGAAGGAGTATCTACGTAATATGAAGAAAAAAATCTTAGCGTCACTTTTATTAAGTACAGTAATGGTTTCTCAAGTAGCTGTTTTAACAACTGCGCATGCAGAAACGACTGATGACAAAATTGCTGCTCAAGATAATAAAATTAGTAACTTAACAGCACAACAACAAGAAGCCCAAAAACAAGTTGACCAAATTCAGGAGCAAGTATCAGCTATTCAAGCTGAGCAGTCTAACTTGCAAGCTGAAAATGATAGATTACAAGCAGAATCTAAGAAACTCGAGGGTGAGATTACAGAACTTTCTAAAAACATTGTTTCTCGTAACCAATCGTTGGAAAAACAAGCTCGTAGTGCTCAAACAAATGGAGCCGTAACTAGCTATATCAATACCATTGTAAACTCAAAATCAATTACAGAAGCTATTTCACGTGTTGCTGCAATGAGTGAAATCGTATCTGCAAACAACAAAATGTTAGAACAACAAAAGGCAGATAAAAAAGCTATTTCTGAAAAACAAGTAGCAAATAATGATGCTATCAATACTGTAATTGCTAATCAACAAAAATTGGCTGATGATGCTCAAGCATTGACTACGAAACAGGCAGAACTAAAAGCTGCTGAATTAAGTCTTGCTGCTGAGAGAGCGACAGCTGAAGGGGAAAAAGCAAGTCTATTAGAGCAAAAAGCAGCAGCTGAGGCAGAGGCTCGTGCAGCTGCGGTAGCAGAAGCAGCTTATAAAGAAAAACGAGCTAGCCAACAACAATCAGTACTTGCTTCAGCAAACACTAACTTAACAGCTCAAGTGCAAGCAGTATCTGAATCTGCAGCAGCACCTGTCCGTGCAAAAGTTCGTCCAACATACAGTACAAACGCTTCAAGTTATCCAATTGGAGAATGTACATGGGGAGTAAAAACATTGGCACCTTGGGCTGGAGACTACTGGGGTAATGGAGCACAGTGGGCTACAAGTGCAGCAGCAGCAGGTTTCCGTACAGGTTCAACACCTCAAGTTGGAGCAATTGCATGTTGGAATGATGGTGGATATGGTCACGTAGCGGTTGTTACAGCTGTTGAATCAACAACACGTATCCAAGTATCAGAATCAAATTATGCAGGTAATCGTACAATTGGAAATCACCGTGGATGGTTCAATCCAACAACAACTTCTGAAGGTTTTGTTACATATATTTATGCAGATTAATTTACAGCGGGATTCGAATAGAGCCCTGTTTTCAGGTTTTACCGTGACAATCCCTATTAAAAATTATATCAAAATAGCTTGAAAATATTGGAAAAGTATGGTAGAATGAAAATTGTCGTGTGAACGATAATACTCATTCTTGATGAATTGTGAAGCAGTTGCCCTTGGGTCGTTTTGCGAGTTGAAGTCAAGAAGAGGAAAAAAACAAAAAGGAGAAATACTCATGGCAGTAATTTCAATGAAACAACTTCTTGAGGCTGGTGTACACTTTGGTCACCAAACTCGTCGCTGGAATCCTAAGATGGCTAAGTACATCTTTACTGAACGTAACGGAATCCACGTTATCGACTTGCAACAAACTGTAAAATACGCTGACCAAGCATACGACTTCATGCGTGATGCAGCAGCTAACGATGCAGTTGTATTGTTCGTTGGTACTAAGAAACAAGCAGCTGATGCAGTTGCTGAAGAAGCAGTACGTTCAGGTCAATACTTCATCAACCACCGTTGGTTGGGTGGAACTCTTACAAACTGGGGAACAATCCAAAAACGTATCGCTCGTTTGAAAGAAATTAAACGTATGGAAGAAGATGGAACTTTCGAAGTTCTTCCTAAGAAAGAAGTTGCACTTCTTAACAAACAACGTGCGCGTCTTGAAAAATTCTTGGGCGGTATCGAAGATATGCCTCGTATCCCAGATGTGATGTACGTAGTTGACCCACATAAAGAGCAAATCGCTGTTAAAGAAGCTAAAAAATTGGGAATCCCAGTTGTAGCGATGGTTGACACCAATACTGATCCAGATGATATCGATGTAATCATCCCAGCTAACGATGACGCTATCCGTGCTGTTAAATTGATCACAGCTAAATTGGCTGACGCTATTATCGAAGGACGTCAAGGTGAGGATGCAGTAGCAGTTGAAGCAGAATTTGCAGCTTCAGAAACTCAAGCAGATTCAATTGAAGAAATCGTTGAAGTTGTAGAAGGTGACAACGCTTAATTTATACAAATAGTAATTACCTAGGAGGGCGGGGCTTAGCCCGGCTCTCCTATTTTCAAAAAATATAGGAGAATTAAAATGGCAGAAATTACAGCTAAACTTGTAAAAGAGTTGCGTGAAAAATCTGGTGCCGGTGTTATGGACGCTAAAAAAGCGCTTGTAGAAACAGACGGTGACATCGAAAAAGCGATTGAATTGCTTCGTGAAAAAGGTATGGCTAAGGCAGCTAAGAAAGCTGACCGTGTTGCTGCAGAAGGTTTGACTGGTGTTTATGTTAACGGTAATGTTGCAGCAGTTATTGAAGTAAACGCTGAAACTGACTTCGTTGCAAAAAACGCTCAATTCGTTGAATTGGTAAATACTACAGCTAAAGTCATTGCTGAAGGAAAACCTGCTAACAATGAAGAAGCTCTTGCTTTGATAATGCCTTCAGGTGAAACTCTTGAAGCTGCATACGTATCTGCAACAGCAACTATCGGAGAGAAAATCTCATTCCGTCGCTTTGCATTGATTGAAAAAACAGACGCACAACACTTTGGAGCATACCAACATAACGGTGGACGTATCGGTGTTATTTCAGTGGTTGAAGGTGGAGACGAAGCACTTGCTAAACAATTGTCAATGCACATCGCAGCGATGAAACCAACAGTTCTTTCTTACAAAGAATTGGATGAGCAATTCGTTAAAGATGAGTTGGCACAATTGAATCACGTTATCGACCAAGACAACGAAAGCCGTGCAATGGTTAATAAACCAGCTCTTCCACACTTGAAGTATGGATCAAAAGCTCAATTAACTGATGATGTTATTGCTCAAGCTGAAGCTGACATCAAAGCTGAATTGGCTGCAGAAGGCAAACCAGAAAAAATCTGGGACAAAATTATTCCAGGTAAAATGGATCGCTTCATGCTTGATAACACTAAAGTTGACCAAGCTTACACACTTCTTGCACAAGTTTACATCATGGATGACAGCAAGACAGTTGAAGCATACCTTGAATCAGTTAACGCTTCGGTAGTTGAGTTTGCTCGCTTTGAAGTTGGTGAAGGTATCGAGAAAGCTGCAAACGACTTCGAAGCTGAAGTTGCAGCTACAATGGCAGCAGCCTTGAATAACTAATAATAGAAAGGAAGCAAATTGCTTCCTTTTTTGTATAGGGCTTAGATTTTTCCTGAAATTGTTTGGCTCTTTGTCAACTGTAGTGGGTTGAAAAAAAGCTAAGCTTGAGAAAGGAC
>ERZ1023423.53-NODE-53-length-9185-cov-518.342497_pt1 | contig 9185 bp, 9 predicted proteins | sample MGYA00380513_ERZ1023423 | MGnify/ENA primary metagenome ERZ1023423 (study PRJEB33173, sample SAMEA4830333) | metagenome | study: EMG produced TPA metagenomics assembly of the PRJEB25223 data set...
AGGGACGTTTTGTAACAGTAAAAGGGACGTTTTGTAACAGTAAAAGGGACGTTTTGTAACAGTAAAAGGGACGTTTTTAAAATTATGTCACTTATATGATTTATACTCTATATAATAGGTGTTATAATTCATTTGATCATTATTGTAGAGGGACGTTTTTAAAATTATGTCACTTATATATTTAGAGAGGAGTTTTTTATGTCTGGTGAAACAGTAGTATATAGAAATGAGATGAACTTAATACCATTAAGACGTTTTACAAGTACTGAAGTAGATTTATTCTTTACATTATGCAATAAACTTAAAGAACAGGATACAAGAAAAGTAATTATTCCTTTTGAAGAATTAAAATATTTAAGTAACTACTATACGCGTTCTCAAGAACGCTTTATTAATGATTTAGAGCACGTATACGATAAAATGTTGAATCTAACATATGTGGAACGTAATGGTAGGTCTTTTGAAAAATTTGTTTTATTTACTTCATACAAAGTAGATTTAGACGAAGAATGTTTATCTATTAGTGTTAATCCTGATTTAAAACATATTTTAAATTCTATAACAGCTGATTTTACGAAATTTGAATTAAAAGAAATGACCCATCTTAAATCTACTTACGCTAAAAATATGTTTAGATTGCTTAAACAATATAAACATACTGGTTATATTAAAATAAATATATCTGATTTTAAAAATCGTCTAGATATACCTAAAACTTATCAGATGAATGATATAACCAAACGTGTATTAAATCCAATAATTAATGAACTTTCTTCAATTTTTAATAATCTTAATATCAATAAAATTAAGGCAAAAAAAGGACGTAAAATTGAATGGCTAGAGTTTACCTTTGACGCTGAGAAACGTATTCACTCCAAGAGACAACCGGAAATGACAGTTTCAGGCAAAACCAAACACATGATAAATCGGGAAAAAACACCAAAATGGTTAGAAGAAAGGACTTATGAGAAGAGAAAAGAAAAGAAATATGACCCACAGCTTGAAAAAGATCGGGAAGCTTTTTTAAAACAACTTGAGGTTGATTGGGGAGAATAGAAAAGTTTACAAAAGATAATATGAGAGATATACTAAAAGTAACAAATAGTAGTGTCTTTGACGCACCGAACCCCCAACCTATGGCCGTAGGTTGGGGGTTCTTTTGGTGTTTGGCTATGTCGCCTATTTTTTACTACGTTGCTCTAGCCAAAAACGAAACAACGTAACACTGCAACCTACAAACATAGGAGCAATTATAGTAACAAATAGTAATGTCATTTGGCACACCTCCTCTCTACGTCAAATTGACGCCTGAGAGATAGACGACCTCAATAGTATAACAAAATCTTATTTTAATGGGGTTACTGATTTTGAATAAAGATACAAAAGTTCACGTGATGAAAACTTATGAAAACGCGTGAGATCAATGATGTATAAAAACTGAATAAACGATAATCATAAAGAAAAGGCTTAAACGTTGATTTCACAGCGTTTAAGCCTTTTTGTGTAGTTGACATAATTACTGATTATAGGTAGTAGAATTGTATAGTCTATTCATTGACTGAATTACATCAACAATTTTATTCATCTTATTTTTATCATGTGACACTACGCCTACAACTCTTTTATAATTTTGTAATTTTTTTTGATACAAGTTCATACTTTCAAGCCTTGTAGTTAACGATTGAGGAGTCAAAGTAATACCTTTATTTGCTTTAACATTAGCTAATATAGTTTCATAATAATCAACATAATTGATATGTAACTTATCTTTAAGAGAATAACTTTTAAGAAAATTATATGTATCACATGGTGGTGTTTGTATATAAATATTCTCCTTTTTTAAAGATTTTACATTTACTTGCTTAGTGTTTGTAAACTTATTTTTATCAGCATAAGCTACAATAAAGTCTTCAGTATAAATTTTTTCTATATAAAGCGAATCATTCCTTAAATTTGTAATATCACCAATAATAACATCTATATTATCTTTATAGAGTTCTTCAATTAGCACTGAAGTACTATTTTCAATAACTAAAACGACATTTTTAGTAAGATAATTCCTCTCAGGTAACTTATATAATGAAAAACTAGGTATGACTCCCAATCTAATTTTTCTATTTTTAGAATTACTTATTTTATTTTTTAAATCTTTTATTTGCTCATTCATTTTTAAAAATGAATGAAAAACAATATTTCCACTTTTAGTTAAAAAAATTCCTTTAGAAGTTCTATAAAATAAATCACAGTCAAAGTAATTTTCAATACTTTTAATTCTTTTGCTTAAGGCTGGTGTACTTATATTCAATTCTTTAGAAGCTTTATTTAAACTATTGTATTCGACAACTTTAATGAAGTCTTTCATATAATTAAAATCCATAAAACCCCCCATAGTATTAACTATTGCTTTATACCTATATTAAGACATTACTTATTCATATATTTCAAGTAAAGATTTATCCTTTTAATAATAGAGGAGGTGAAAAGATGATTTATTTTTCTACAGCTGAAGTAGATGACATAGATAGTGTCGCAAACTTTCGTATGATTTTATTAAATAATGGTAAATCACATTATGGAAGTGCAAATAATGATGAACTTTTAAAAATTAAAAATCATTTTAAAAGTTGGATGAAAAAAAATTTAAAAAAAGATGATGTACATATTGTTATAAGTAAGAATGACGACGAAGAAATTATAAGTATGGGTATAGGAATAATTGATAACCGTGCCCCTGTACAAGGATCATTAAATGGTAAAAGTGGTTGGATTTCAAGTCTAATTGTTCATCCTAGTTACAGAAAGCAAGGGCTTGGTAAGGAAACATTGAATACATTAATAAAATGGTTTGATACGAACTATGTTTCAAAAATCATTTTACATTCTACTAAAGAAGGCGAATTTTTATACAATAAATTAGGATTCTTAAAGGATAATGAGAATATATTTATTAAAACTATTTATTGAGGAAGGAAACAAATATGAATGTTTTGATAATCGGTATGGGGTTTGCAGGAAATATGTATCAACAAGTTTTATCCCATCTAAAAAAATATGATAATTACTCATTGAATATAGCTTATCACTCAAAAAGTAGAAACAATTTTTTAATAAAATACTACTCAACTCTTAGAACTGCACTTAAAGAACATAAACCTTCTTTAATAATTGTTACCGTAAATGATGTATATCATTTAGAAATTTTAAATGAACTTAAAGATTTTAAGGGAACTATTTTATGCGAAAAACCTCTTGTTGCTAATCAAGAGCAATTAGACATAATAAAAAATTCTCTTTCTAATGAAACTAATTTAATTTTAAGTACCGTTATTCGTTTCTCACGTGCGTCTCAAAAACTAAAGAATTTTTTAAAAAATAGAAAAACTTCCATAAAAAAATAAATTTTGTTTGGAAAAAAAATAGAATTAATGATTACCGTCCCACAGTAGGAGTTATCAGTGAAGTTATTCATCCTTTAGATACCATTCAATGGCTTTTAGACAAAAATATTAATATCCAAAATACATTAACGACTTCATCTAATTATTCTGTTGATAGAAATAAAAAAACTTTAGATAGTGTATTTATTTTAGGAGAAACTGATGATAAAGAAGTTATTTCTGGATACAGTAGCTTTATTAGTTTACAAGTAGAGCGATCTATTGAAATTGTGTTAAAGGATCTAGAACTAGATACACATTTTTTTATTACATTAACTTTTGACAAAGACGAATGGTTCTCAGATAAATTAAATATTTTTCAAGAAAAACAGGGAGGTTATAAAGAAATAATTAACTTTAATAGTATGGATATTAAGACTCATTATAGTAAAAAAATAGAACGCACATTACTAATGGTTAAAAATATTTTAAATAGTGAAATGAAATCTACTGATCTTTGTTTAAAAGAGGATACATTTAGTATCCAATCATTACTTAATGACATTTCAAAAAATGAGCCTAAAAGTGAAATTGACTATGACTTTTCTTCAAAGGACATTTTAAAAAAGAATTCAACAACATTCGATAGGATAGGATAATAATGAAAAAAATATGGATTTTAACTATAGGTATGTTTGCCTTAGGTATGGATGCCTATATTGTAGCTGGATTAATACCTTCAATAAGTCAAAGTTTTAACAAAAATAGTTCTGCTATTGGTCAGGGAGTAACAGTTTTCACATTATTTTTCTCTATTTCTGCACCAATTTTTTCAACAATATTAGCTAAATCGCCAGTAAAAAAAATATTAGTGATAGCAATCAGTGTATTTACTTTAGCCAATATTATAACCGCAATATCTATGAACTACACGTTATACATCGTATCAAGAGCAATAGCAGGATTAGGAGCTGGCGTATTCTCACCAATAGCGATAAGTGCAAGTAATCATTTAGTTTCAGAAAAGCATAAAGGAAAAGCAATCGCATTTACAGTAGGTGGAATGAGTGTAGGAACTGTCATAGGAGTGCCTCTTGGACTAGAAATTTCGAAGCTTTCTAATTGGAGATTTGCGATGTTGGTTATTATTGTCATTAGCTTTATTGCATTGATAAGTATTTCTATATTGATGCCTAAATTTAAAATACAGGCTCCTCCAAATTTAAAAGATCGTTTTCAATTATTCCTAAACAGACACGTCCTAAGAGTTATTTCAGTCACATTATGTGCTGCTGTCGCTAGTCTAGGTTTGTATACTTATTTAGCCGATATCATTAAAGTAAATACGGATATAAAAAGTTTAACTTATTACCTTACAGCCTGGGGCATAGGTGGATTAATAGGAAGTTTTGGCATAGGTTTTGTTATAGATAAATTTAAAAATACAAGACTTGTTATGTTGATTATTTTAATTTTATTAGCATTAAGTTTTGTTTTAATTCCTGTTTCTATCAAATTACCTCTATTAGGCTTACTACCCTTTATTCTATGGGGAGCTATGGGATGGGCTACACAAGCACCTCAACAACATATACTACTAAAAAATCATCCTAAACATGGAGGTTCTGCTGTAGCTTTAAATAGTTCTATTAATTATTTAGGCAGTGCTATTGGATCAGCAGTTGGAGGAATTATTTTATTTAATGTTAATAATACAAACGTACTAATATATAGCGCTTTAGGAATTACTATTATTGGTATTTTATTACAATTGTTAAATATTTCTATAGATAAGGAGAAATTATAGATGTATAAAGAACAAAGTGTCGCTTTACTTAATGATTTAAAATCTAGTAATCAATATAGAGAATTTAAAGAGATAAATAGAATAGCGGGAAAGTACCCTTCAGCTTATAATTTTAATAATAAAATTAATGTTTTTTGTAGCAATGACTATTTAGGAATGTCACAAAACAAAGAAGTTATGCTTTCAATGATAGATGCAATAATTAAGTTAGGCGCTGGAGCTGGGGGTTCTAGAAATATCGGGGGATCACATAAATATTTCTCTATGTTAGAAAATATGTTAGCTGAATGGCATCAAAAGGAAAGTGCACTGGTATTTCCTACTGGATATTCTTCAAATGATGCTAGCATTCAGTGCCTTTTAAGGAAATTTCCTGAAATGATTGTATTTTCAGACTCTAAAAATCATGCTTCTATAATTAATGGCGTAAGAAGCACTAAGAATCAAAAGATAATTTTTGAACATAACAATATATATGACTTGGAAAGTAAACTAAAAAATTACTCAAAAGATACACCTAAAATAATCATATTTGAATCTATCTATTCTATGGATGGTGATGTTGCTCCAATTAAAGAGATAGTAAATTTGGCTATTAAATACAATGCTCTAACTTTTTTAGATGAAGTTCATGCAGTAGGTATGTATGGAAAAACAGGAGCAGGATATGCTGAATTATTAGGTATATCAGATAAAATAGATATCATTCAATCAACTATGGCCAAAGGAATTGGTATCATTGGAGGATATATAGCTGGTGAAAAGAATATTATTGATTTAATTAGGTCATTTTCTTCTGGTTTTATTTTCACTACAGCACTTCCACCTTGTATAGTAGCAGGTTGTATTACTAGCGTAAACCACATTAGAAATTCTAATGAAGAAAGAATCAATTTAAAAGAAAAGACAAAGTATTTACGAAAAAAATTAAGTGAATACAATATTCCAGTTCTAAAAGAAAGTACTACACATATCGTTCCTGTAATTATAGGAAATAGTCTAAAATGTAAACAAGCCTCCGAGAAACTTTTACAAGAATATAATATATATGTCCAACCTATTAATTATCCTACGGTGGAAAAAGGTACTGAAAGATTTAGAGTTAATGTAACACCTAATCATACTCATAAGGACATTGATCATTTATGTAAATCTATCCATTCAATTTTCAGAGAATTAAATATTTAAGATTTTTATTCTATTCGAATTATTAAATAACTATTTTTTATACTTCACTCAATTTTTCTAATGAAAAATTGAGTGAAGCTGAAGTATTTTCACCAGTAAACTAGCATATCTTATAAAATGACTAACAAATCCAATGGTTGTCCTAACAAACTAATTAGGAGCGATTAGCATAGTTGCTAGTCGCTTATTTTATTGTTGTTCTTTTAATCGTTTAATCGCATTTTTTAATGGACGATCATCACGATATGTATTGAAATTCAAGAATGCCGTACTATCAAAATGTTGTAATAAGTGATGAAAGACGTCATTTTCTTGTCTCATTTGGGCTATTTCATCTTCCAGTTGATGAACATGTTGCTGGAGTTCTTGGTTGTTGGATTTGAGTGCCTCGTTATCTTTTTTCAGCTGTTCAATGACTTCATGCCAATCATTTGTATCATTTTTAGAATGAGAATCATCCATTATTATTTGTTCTTTTGGATATTCAATGACCGTCGGTTTAATCCGATTACCCACTGCTGTTTGGCGTATATATTCTGTTGTATTCATACTACGTATGTAGGCTAAATCTTGTATTTTTTTGTATTGCTCTTGACTTACACGAATTGTTAGGATTTTTTCTTTTGAATTTTGTTTTTTTGGCATTGAACCACCTCATGATTAATATATGATAAGCATACATATGTGTGCTTATCTTTATATTAATATAACATACATATGTATGCTAATAAATATGTATGATTCGAGGTGGTATGAGCTAACATTTGGCATACAGATTTTCAAACATATTTGTTTGATAATGCGTATGTCATTTGTTAGCTATAGAACGGAATTCAAAAATATATTTTTGAATGTAGTGATGGCCTCGCCAGAGCGAAGATAACTCTTACATTTGAATGTAAGAGTATATCGAGCTATACTCTCATTGCGGAATCAGCCTCACATGTTTGAGGCGTAGCGGTGAGAGTATCCATCATTTTACATAAGCGAAGCATTGTCGAAGGTAGACAATCACAGCGCTTGTAAAATGATATTTGCGAAGGTTCTCGAAAGTAGAGAACCACAGACAAATCAAAAGCTTCGGGGAGGGCGCTCAATTTGAAATTAGCTTGGAATACGCAAAAAAATAAAATGAGCGATGTTAAAGGCAAAGAGATGGAACAAGAACGTAAAGGGAGAATCAAAAACGATGAGATTGATTTGAAACGGACAAACTTAAACTTTGATTTAGTTGAAGATGAACGTCATTTGTATCATCGTGTGAAAGATAGAGTCGATTATTATAAAGAACAGGGGTCACGTGTACAGAAAAATAGTGTAGTGATGTATTCCAATATCATTACGTTATCGAAAGAAGAGGCCGACCGTATGGGAGAAACACGTACAAAACACTACTTTAAGACATGTAAAGATTACTTCAGTGAACGTTTTGGCGAAGCCAATGTCGTTTCAGCGAAAGTGCATATGGATGAATCAGCGCCTCATATGCACCTTCATTTTATACCTGTTAATCATCAAGGGCGATTATCAGCTCGTACAGCTATGAATCGACAAGTCATTAATCACATCCATGATGAATTAACAACACATCTGTGCCAGCAAGGTTTTGATGTTGAACGTGGGAGTACCGATGATAATAAAACGTATATTCAAGATATTCATGAATATAAAAAGAAAGCGAAAGTTTTAAGTGAATTAGACCAACAAATTGAAACGAAAAAACAATTGTTGAGGGATATCAACGATTTACACGATGAAAAAGAACATTTAACTCGGGATATTCAAAACTTAAAACGGAAAAATCATTTTTTACAAGAGGATTCTCAACAGGCTCAAGAAGATATCAACCTATACAAGCAACTGAGAACGATTTCTAGGGACGATTTTAAAAAAGAGGAGGAAAAGTACCAACAAGAAATCGAAGCGTATGAGGCGTCTCTGAGTGGCCTTAGAATGAATTACCGAGATTTGGACAAGCGCAATCAACATTTAACAACACAAAATAATCAACTCGAACACCATTTAGACATGTTAAATGCACGTCATCAAACGATGAACGACATGGTAAGAAACGATACACGTATTTTGTTTGCGGGGCTTAGATGTGCGTTGAAAGATAGGAACATTGATTTAAGCGCAGAAATTAAATATCAACGTATGCCAGAAGTCGGTATTGATCCCGATACGGTGGATCAGGGGGCTTTAACACATGCATATCAAGGTAATGTGTCAGGGATAGACCATCATATAAGAAAGGCATCAGCACCTATTAAAAAAGAGACAGAGAATGACTTAGAATTAGAATAAATCAATAAAAATAAGCGCTCAAACAAGTATGATACTTGCCTGAGCGCTTATCTCAATGAAAAGAGTAATTAAAAACTTAATAAGCTTAATTAACTTATTAAGAGCAATAATAACTTTAATTACTGAACTAGTCTACTAATTCAGTAATTAGGAACAATACCTTTGTATTTCTATATTATTATAAGAATTCCAAGGTAGCAAAGATATTATATTGGAAGTGATAAATGTGAGTATGATTTCTAAGTTCATTGATGAAGATATTTTGAGTTTCTAAACTTAAAAAAAATACTTCCATTCTTTTAAAAGTTTATTTTTGTGTTCGTTTCTTTAGAAGTATATTTGAATGAATTTGGAGTATTTCACTCCGACCTTTTTAATATATTTTTATAAATCTTTTTAAAACCTTTTTAAGTACTGTTTAAGACCTAGAGGGACAAGGCTTTTGAAATGTTAAAAGGGACGTTTTGTAACAGTAAAAGGGACGTTTTGTAACAGTAAAAGGGACG
>ERZ1023423.54-NODE-54-length-9115-cov-3.056512_pt1 | contig 9115 bp, 4 predicted proteins | sample MGYA00380513_ERZ1023423 | MGnify/ENA primary metagenome ERZ1023423 (study PRJEB33173, sample SAMEA4830333) | metagenome | study: EMG produced TPA metagenomics assembly of the PRJEB25223 data set...
TGGAATCGCGATGAATTTAGTCTTCTTACCAAGCAATGGGAACTTGAAGGCACGTTTACGGATATCCATGAATTTTTGGACAAGGTCACGGAAGTCCACTTCTGGTTGCTCGTAGAAGAGCCACATTACTTTGGCAGCATCCATTGGAGACCCACCACCGAGTGCGATGATGGTATCTGGTTTGAAGGCACGCATAATCTCAGTACCACGGTTTACAGTTGTGATATCTGGATCCGGTTCTACATCCGCAAAGATTTGGTAAACAACCTTATTGCGACGAAGGTCCAGTTGTTCGATGATACGATCAAGGAAACCAAGCTCTACCATGGCATGGTCAGTAACGATCATGACACGTTCAACGTCACGACATTTTTGAAGGTATTGAATTGAATCACGTTCAAAGTATGTTTTTGAAGGAAGTTTCATCCATTGCATGTTATTTCTCCGTCTTCCGACTTTTTTGATATTCAAGAGGTTAATGGCACTAACGTTATCCCCAACTGAGTTGCGTCCGTAAGAACCACATCCAAGTGTCAATGATGGCAAGAAGGCATTGTAAACGTCCCCGATACCACCAAAAGTAGAAGGTGAGTTACAGATAACACGAATAGCTTTAACAGCTTTACCAAATTCTTTAGTCAATTCTTCGTCAGCTGTGTGGATAGCTGCTGAGTGTCCAAGACCGTTAAATTCAACCATTTGACGAGCCTTAGTAATACCATCTTCACGGCTTTCAGATTTCAAAACTGCAATAACTGGTGACAATTTTTCACGAGTCAATGGCTCATTTTCGCCAACTTCTTTACATTCTGCAGCAAGAATGTTTGTTCCTTCTGGAACTGTAAATCCTGCTTGTTCTGCAATCCAAGTTGCTGGTTTACCAACGATGTCAGCGTTCAATTTTGCACCAGCACAGTTTTTGCTGTTTGCTTTGACGCCGAAGCAGAACTCTTCAAGAAGAGCTTTTTCTTTTTTGTTTACAAAGTAAGTGTGGTAAGATTTGAACTCTGCTACAAATTCATCGTAAATTTCTTTATCAATGATAACTGCTTGTTCAGATGCACAGACCATACCGTTATCAAATGATTTAGACATGACGATATCGTGTGCTGCTTGACGAATGTTTGCTGATTTTTCAACATAAGCTGGAACGTTTCCGGCACCTACCCCAAGAGCTGGTTTACCACATGAATAAGCCGCCTTAACCATGGCATTACCACCTGTTGCAAGGATTGTCGCAACACCTTCGTGGTTCATAAGGGCACTTGTTGCTTCCATAGATGGTTGAGTAATCCATTGCACACAGTTTTCAGGAGCACCAGCTGCGATAGCTGCATCGCGGACGATACGAGCTGCATGAGCAGATGATTCTTGTGCTGATGGATGGAAGGCAAAGACGATTGGGTTACGTGTCTTCAATGAAATCAATGATTTGAAGATTGCTGTTGATGTTGGGTTTGTTGTTGGAGTAATACCACAAACAACACCAACTGGTTCAGCAATAAGAGTCAATCCTGTTACATCGTCTTCTTCGATAACGCCAACTGTCTTAGTGTGACGCATGTTGTTTACTACGTGTTCACAGGCAAACAAGTTCTTAGTTGCTTTATCTTCAAATACACCACGTCCTGTTTCTTCAAAGGCATGTAAAGCCAATTCTCCGTGGGCATCCAAAGCTGCTACTGATGCTTTGGCAACGATGTAGTCAACTTGCTCTTGATCCAATTTACGCATTTCTTCAAGGGCAACTAGAGCTTTTTGAACCAACTCATCTACGTGTTTTTCAGCAACGAGTTTCTTTTCCTCTGGTGTCACAGTTTTTTTATCAGCCATATTTTCCTCCATAGCTTTCAAGGAACGATATCCTTTGTTAATTTTTTCACAAGTTTATTATAACGTATTATTTCAACTTTGTAAACAGTTTCATAAACATTTCACAAAGAATTTTTAAACTCTTGTGAAACTTTTCTCATTTTCTTTTCTTATCAGGTTTTATCTTTGAAGTTTGTGAAATTTATTTCAAATATTTTTTATTTCACAAACTTGCTTGGAAGAGGGATTTGGAAAGAAAGGGATTTACAGGTAAGCGCTTACCTTGTAATTCTAATAATACCTCCTTTGATAAGGAGGCTTTATTTTTGTTGAAAAACGCCTTGTTTAAAAGTTCCTTCATAAACGACTTCTTGTTCTGTTGTTAGTTTCCCTTTTCCTTCAGCCTGACCATTTACAAAATCACCTTCGTAGGTCCAGCCTTCTTTAGATTGAAAGGTACCTTTTCCGTTGAAGGCTCCATTGTTGAAGCCACCTGTATATTGGTCTCCATTTTGGAAGGTAATGGTACCTTGACCATTCATTTTACCACGGACAAGACTTCCATCATAAACAATCGTTCCATTATCGAGTTTTAAGACACCTTTTCCTGGAATATTTAGAAAAAAGACGAGTACAGCACAGAAAACAATGGTAACTACTGCCAAAAGCTCTAAACGTGGACGAGTCAGATAGACACGATACTTTTCGTAAAAATTCGTAAGATTTTCCACCTTAACTCTCCTTTTCTAAACGTTCTAACCAAGCTTGACAGCCCTCTTGAACACGTCGATAGGTTTCTTCAAAATCTCCTGTATACCAAGGGTCTGGAACACTTTCAGATGAAAATGAGTAAATCTTATCTTGACAGTCTAATGGACACATCTGACGTAAGTCAGAAATATTTGAAGCGTCCATTCCGATAATATAATCAAAGGCTTCAAAATCTTCCTTACTAATCTGAAGCGATGTCTTGTTCTTGTCATAAGGAATCTCATACTCTTGAAAAATTCCCTGAGTCCCCTTATGAATCGGATTGCCATGTTCCCAAGAGGAAGTTGCTCGACTTTGGATTTCGTAGTTATCTGTCATTGATTTCATAACAAACTCGGCCATAGGGCTACGGCAAATATTTCCCAGACAGACAAAGACTAATTTTTTCATCCCAGTTCCTTTCTGTTATAGATTAACGGGAGATCGTGAGGCCGTCTGATTTTTCAATTGCGCCGGCAAGTGAAGCTGTTTCTTTCAGCGGTAATACTGTCTTGATAGCAGCTAGTTCAAAAGTCAAGTAAACTCCATCTACGTCAAGAACTATTGTTCCCTTCTCCGTATCTACTTCATCGACTGTTCCATAAAGTCCACCGATTGTAATCACTTCATAGCCTTTTTGTAGTTTATTTAAGCTTTCCATACGCTTTTGAGCTTGTTTCTTTTGAGAACGTTGCATAAAGAACATCAAGGCCATCATACCTACAAGCATGATTAAAAAAGTAATATTTGGATTCATTGTTTTCTCCTTTGTCTTTTACATAGGACTACTATATCAAATTTCAGCTACTTTTACAAGATTGTACCTTACTTTTCTGGTAAGAAAAACCAGAGCTTACGCCCTGATTTTTAGGATTATTTCAAGTTTCGAACAATTTTTACAAGATTTTCTACAGTAAAGCCATATTCTGCCAATACTTTTGGTGCTGGGGCAGAGGCTCCGAAGGTATCAATACCTAGAACGGCACCATCGAGACCAACATATTTGTACCAGTTTTGACTTGCACCCATTTCGACTGCAACACGACGGCGGACTGCATTTGGAAGAATCTCTTCCTTGTAAGCTGCATCTTGTTTATCAAAGACATCTGTAGATGGCATGCTGACTACGCGGATTTTTTCGCCTTGACTAGCCAATTCTTTAGCAGCTGAGACAGCAAGATTAACCTCTGAACCTGTCGCAATCAAGATGGTATCAAAGTCGGCTGCATTTTCATATACAACATAAGCACCTTTAGCAACCTTGTCGAAGTCTGTTCCATCTTCAACAGTCAAGTTTTGACGTGTCAAGACAAGGGCAGTTGGTGTTTTCTCACTTGTCACTGCAAGGTACCAAGCTGCTTGAGTTTCACGCGCATCTGCTGGACGGAAAACATTTAGATTTGGCATAGCACGAAGACCTGCTAAATGCTCAACTGGTTCGTGAGTCGGACCATCTTCCCCAACTGCGATTGAATCATGGGTAAAGACATAAGTCACAGGAAGTCCTTGTAAGGCTGACAAGCGGACAGCTGCCTTCACATAGTCAGAGAAGACGAAGAAAGTTCCACCGTATACACGAAGTCCACCATGAAGGGCCATCCCGTTCAAGATTGTTCCCATTGCAAATTCACGAACACCAAACTGAATGTTACGATTCAAGCGATTGGCATCGACTTGAAGTCCATCCGCCATGTTATATGACAGGTTTCAGTGCGCAATGTGAGCGGATCCACCTAGGAAGGTTGGTAATTTAGCTGCCACAACATTCAAGGCATCTTGACTTGAATTACGAGTTGCTTGAGAAAAACCATTTTCTAAAGCTGGGAAGTCTGCTGGAGTCACTTCGACTGGATCACGTCCGTCGATGATGGCTTCTACTTCTGCAGCCAGTTCTGGATGAGCTTCTTTATAATCTGCAACTAATTTAGTCCAAGCTTGATAAGCTGATGCGCCACGGTCTGCAACATGTTCTTTGAAATCAGCATATACTTGTTCTGGAATTTCAAATGGTTCGTAGTCCCACCCGAGGGCTTGACGAGTTGATGCAGTTTCATCTGCTCGAAGAGGGGCGCCGTGTACAGCATTAGTTCCTTGTTTGTTTGGAGAACCGTATCCAATAACCGTCTTCACTTCAATCAAAGATGGCTTGCCTGAAGCTTTTGCTGTTTCGATAGCAGCATGGATGGCTTCCAAGTCTGTTCCATTTTCAACCAAGGCAGTATGCCAACCGTAGGCATTGTAACGGTCACGAACACTTTCTGTAAAGGAATCCTTTGTCTCACCATCCAAGTTGATATCATTTGAATCATAAAGAACAACCAACTTATCAAGTTTTTGCAAGCCTGCGTATGAAGCTGCCTCGCTTGAGACACCTTCCATCAAGTCTCCGTCTCCACAGATAACGTAAGTATAGTGGTCAAAGATATTGTAACCTTCACGGTTATATTTGGCTGCCAAGAAACGTTCTGCTTGGGCAAAACCAGTAGCAGTTGAAATCCCTTGCCCTAGAGGACCTGTCGTAGCATCAATCCCTGCCGTATGACCAAATTCTGGGTGACCTGGTGTTTTTGAACCCCATTGACGGAAACTCTTAATCTCATCCATGCTGACATCTTCAAAACCAGAAAGGTGAAGAAGAGCATAAAGGAGCATTGAACCATGACCTGCTGAAAGAATAAAGCGGTCGCGGTTAATCCAGTTTGGTTGAGCTGGATTGATATGAAGTTGTTTTGTAAAGAGGCTGTAAGCCATCGGAGCCGCTCCCATAACCACACCTGGATGACCTGAGTTGGCTTTATTAATGGCGTCAATACCTAGAAAACGAATTGCATTAACAGATAGATTTGACATAGAATTTCCTTTCTATTTGAGGTGATTATTGAATCACACATTCTATTTTACTATTATATGAAAATTATCCGTATCATGCAACATACGGATAACCTCCAAAGAATATTTTTATATTATAGCAAAGCTTTAAATTGAATGTTAGAGTCTTGTTCAAAACAATCATCAAAACCACGTGGATGATGGTATTCTACTAAGTGTTGATCTTGAGGATAAGTGTACTTACCGCCAACTTCCCAGATAAATGGATGGAAATCGTATTGCAAGCGATCTTTTCGCATTTTCCAAAGTTCTAGAATCTCATTAGTAGAAGCCATGAAGTTAGACCAGATATCATAGTGAACTGGGATAATGACTTTGGTACGCAGATTTTCTGCCATACGAAGAAGGTCGATAGATGTCATTTTGTCTTGGATACCTACCGGATTTTCACCATAGTTATTCAAAGCAACATCAATTTTAAAGTCTTTACCATGTTTTGCAAAATAGTTTGAGAAGTGAGAATCTGCACCATGATAGATGGTTCCACCTGGTGTTTCAAAGATATAGTTAACAGCCTTTTGAGCCATTTCTTCATCTGTAACAGCCAAGCCAGCAAGTTCACCGCCTGTCTCATCAGCACCGTTCACTGGGAGAGTTACCAAGCAAGTACGGTCAAATGATTCTACTGCATGAATCTTCATATCTTTTAATTCGATAGTGTCACCTGGTTTAACAACGATGATACGTTCTTTTGGAACACCCCATCCTTCCCAGATTCGTCCACAGTGGTAAGGACCGATAAACTTAACATGCTCTAACTTAGGATTGTTGAGAATTGCTGCAGCTGTGTATGGGTCGATATGATCACTGTGGAAGTGTGAAACTAAGTAATAGTCTAGTTCGTTGATAGCAAATGGATCGATAACCATTGGCTGAACACGCAAGTTTGGTTGCAACTTACGAACACCTGCCATATTTGCCATTTGGTGCCCACGAACCATATCTTTCACTTTTTTGGTTGATTTTCCACGGTTTGACCAAAGGTCCATGACAACGTTAGCACCAGCTGGTGTCTTAATCCAAGTACCACAGTTGCCTAGCCACCACATGGCAAAGTTGCCTTCAGGTACGACTTCTTCTTCGATTTCTTCGTTCAACCATGTTCCCCACTCTGGGAAAGTGGCTAAAATCCATGACTCTCTTGTAATTTCTTTGACGTTTGGCATATGTTGCCTCCTTTGGATATAATTGTTATCTTTGAGATTAGTATACCACCCTTCAAAACACTAAAAAAGACCAAGAAAAACACAGGTTTGTGTTCATCATTGGACTGTCCTTCAAATATCTTCCAAAAAAGCTTGAACTACTATTTCTTGATTTATAAGTGTTTGAACCTCTTCTTGGAACTTACTAGCCAACTTGCTGTCTACAATATAAGACGAAATAAGACTAGAAAGATTTTCACTGAAACTTTTGCTCTTATTACGAAATATATTGTGTTTAAGATAGTCTAGCATTTTCAAAATATCTTCTGCTTCAAGGATAGGATTAACCCTTAAAATCGGAAATCTGCTATCCAAATCATCATTAGTAGTAATCACTACATCAACTTGTGCAATATCTTCCACACTCTTAAATTGTTCTGTTGTAAATACAGTGTCAATTTGCTCATTTGGAAAATAAAGTTTGCATTGTTTCAGCAAAAGTCTCGAAACCGCAACACCTTCATCACAAACGAGATAAACTTTTTTCATATTTTTTTGAGACGATGGTGTATACTTTAAAAATCCTCCAATATGAATCGTCAAATAGGCAATATCATCGTCTGTTAGCCGAATAAACCATGCTCCTTCTAAAATTTCCGCAGATTTTCTAGTGACTAAAAATAATTCTCCATACTTGGATCGAATTTGTTTTGTTAGAGGATTTTTAGAAAAAATACCGTAAGTCTTTCTAAATAACAAGGCTTTACAGTGGATCATCAAATTTCGTAACAAATCATCCTTGTTCTCAATCTCCATTCGGATTTGTGATTCAAAATACCAGATAAATTCTTCTAAAGCAAGTTTTAATTGCCGAAAATCATCACTTTCTGCATGAATATCCAAATCTTTACGATAGGAGAGGAGGAGAACAGCTACAAGAGAAACTTCAAGTCCTGACAAAGAAATTTCAAACTTTTGAAACAACCGTTCTCCTAATTTCTTAGACACCTGATACTCTATTCTTTTTCTTATCAAAGAAAACTCTTTCTCTATATCCTGATGTCTTTCTTGATACTGTTCAACATTATGACAGCTTAACAGCAAATAAGGTAGAACCTGCAACATAAAAGTTATTTCATGATGGTTTATTTTCTTCCCTAAATCTTGTTCAACTAAAGGAACCTGTTCCTTAAAAAATTGGTTCATTTCAACAGAAAGCAAACACTCATCATCTAACCTCTCTTTCATCTTATCTTCTAAAATAGATACAAAAGTGGCATTTTCTTCCATAAAAATATGATATAGAAGCGATTGAAGATACTGAATTTTATTAAGAGGGTGGGCATGAAGGTGGTATCCCTGTGACTTGCTCACTTGCAAGGTCACCTGATATTGTTCCAAAGTTAGTTGATAACGAATACTATTCAAATCATTGAGAACAGTATTCCTAGATACCTCTGTTAACTCTATCAATTTTTCAATCGTAATACGTTCTTTAGAAATACCTATCCATAGTAACATTATCATCATACGTTCATGCGCACTCATGATATAATCGTACGAATCTACTTCCGATAATAGTTTACAACAAGCATCTCTCTGCTCTTCCGTTAAGTGAATACCAATTCGTGGAATACTAATGATGTGAAGCGCCTCGTCACCCAGAGCAGCATTGATTTTGTCAATGTGATAATAAATTTTCCTTCTTGACTCTTTCAAATCTTTCGAAATCGCCATAATCGTTTTGGACGTTTCTTGATCCATCAAATATTGAAGCAAATCACAACTTGCCTTATCTAAAACCATAATTCATACTCCTCTATTTGTCAATCGCTTCCAAAACAACTTTATAATGGTACCACATTCGTACAGACTTTGCAATTATGTGCTATAAACTCTTAACAGTGGATACTTACAACTACAAAAGCGAGGCTTGGATCGTAAGGTCCTAGCCTCTTTTCAATTCAATTTCTTATTTCTTTTGACCATAATAAGCATTTGGTCCATGTTTACGTTGGTAGTGTTTTTCTAGTATGTACTGGGGAGCAGGTCCAACTCTTGGATTGATTTGTTCTGTAAAGCGATTCATCTTTGATACTTCCTCTAGTACGACAGAGTGATAAACAGCATTCTCTGGATTTTTGCCCCAGGTGAATGGACCGTGATTGCGTACAACAATTCCTGGTACTTCAACCGGGTTAAGTCCGCGATGTTCAAACTCTTCTACGATAACCAGGCCAGTATCTTTTTCATTGGTCACTTCTACTTCGTCCTTGGTCAAACTACGGGCGCAAGGGATTGAACCGTAGAAATAATCTGCATGGGTTGTTCCGTAGAAAGGAATATCACGACCTGCCTGAGCCCAACCAACAGCTTCTGTCGAATGGGTGTGAACCACACTACCAATTTCTGACCAAGCCTTATATAATTGCACATGAGTTGGGAGGTCGGAAGATGGTCTTAAATCCCCTTCTAGGATCTTACCATCTAGATCAGTCACTACCATGTTTTCAGGTGTC
>ERZ1023423.55-NODE-55-length-8936-cov-3.116428_pt1 | contig 8936 bp, 9 predicted proteins | sample MGYA00380513_ERZ1023423 | MGnify/ENA primary metagenome ERZ1023423 (study PRJEB33173, sample SAMEA4830333) | metagenome | study: EMG produced TPA metagenomics assembly of the PRJEB25223 data set...
TTAAAAGCTCAATGTCATCCTTGACTTGCTCGTAAAAAGGATTGCTACCAAAAAGTTTGTCCCCATCTTCTAGGCTAGCAAAACGCTCATCCCCTTTATAAAGTTCTAAACGTTGGTTATAGAGGTCATACAAGCCCTCAAAGGCTTTCCCCATCCCGATAGGCCAGTTCATAGGGTAGCTAGCAATGCCCAAGATTTCTTCCAATTCTTGCAAGAGATCCAAAGGCTCACGACCGTCACGGTCCAGCTTGTTCATAAAGGTAAAAACTGGAATGCCACGATGTTTCACAACCTCAAACAATTTCTTGGTTTGAGCCTCGATCCCCTTGGCAGAGTCCACGACCATGACCGCAGCATCCACCGCCATCAAGGTACGATAGGTACCTTCTGAGAAGTCCTCGTGCCCTGGCGTGTCTAAGATATTCACGCGCTTGCCGTCGTAGTCAAATTGCATAACAGATGAAGTAACAGAAATCCCACGTTGCTTCTCGATATCCATCCAGTCAGATTTAGCAAAAGTCCCTGTTTTCTTCCCTTTTACCGTACCAGCCTCACGAATCTCACCCCCAAAGTAGAGTAACTGCTCAGTGATGGTTGTTTTCCCCGCGTCCGGGTGGGAGATAATGGCAAAGGTACGACGTTTCTTAATTTCTTCTTGAATATTCATAAGTTCTCTTTCTTTGATTTTCTATTTTTCTTGTTTCAATAGCTGAGAATGATTTTTACATTGGATTTTACCATTCCTTTCAACACTCCATTATATCGGATTTTAGCATTTTTTTCAATTTCTATTTCTTTTCACTTCCCCCTCCCTTATTTATAGGAAAATATGGTAAAATAGAACAGACTAAAAATCATCATTTCACGAAAGGATGCAAGATGAAAATTACGCAAGAAGAGGTAACACACGTTGCCAATCTTTCAAAATTAAGATTCTCTGAAGAAGAAACTGCTGCCTTTGCGACCACCTTGTCTAAGATTGTTGACATGGTTGAATTGCTGGGCGAAGTTGACACAACTGGGGTCGCACCTACTACGACTATGGCTGACCGCAAGACTGTACTCCGCCCTGATGTGGTCGAAGAAGGAACAGACCGTGATCGCTTGTTTAAAAACGTACCTGAACAAGACAACTACTATATCAAGGTGCCAGCTATCCTAGACGATGGAGGAGATGCCTAATGACTTTTAACAATAAAACTATTGAAGAGTTGCACAATCTCCTTGTCTCTAAGGAAATTTCTGCAACAGAATTGACCCAAGCAACACTTGAAAATATCAAGTCTCGTGAGGAAGCCCTCAATTCATTTGTCACCATCGCTGAGGAGCAAGCTCTTGTTCAAGCTAAAGCCATTGATGAAGCTGGCATTGATGCTGACAATGTCCTTTCAGGAATTCCACTTGCTGTTAAGGATAACATCTCTACAGACGGTATTCTCACAACTGCTGCCTCAAAAATGCTCTACAACTATGAGCCAATCTTTGATGCGACAGCTGTTGCCAATGCAAAAACCAAGGGCATGATTGTCGTTGGAAAGACCAACATGGACGAATTTGCTATGGGTGGTTCAGGTGAAACTTCACACTACGGAGCAACTAAAAACGCTTGGGACCACAGCAAGGTTCCTGGTGGGTCATCAAGTGGTTCTGCCGCAGCTGTAGCCTCAGGACAAGTTCGCTTGTCACTTGGTTCTGATACTGGTGGTTCCATCCGCCAACCTGCTGCCTTCAACGGAATCGTTGGTCTCAAACCAACCTACGGAACAGTTTCACGTTTCGGTCTCATTGCCTTTGGTAGCTCATTAGACCAGATTGGACCTTTTGCTCCTACTGTTAAGGAAAATGCCCTCTTGCTCAACGCTATTGCCAGCGAAGATGCTAAAGACTCTACTTCTGCTCCTGTCCGCATCGCCGACTTTACTTCAAAAATCGGCCAAGACATTAAGGGCATGAAAATTGCTTTGCCTAAGGAATACCTAGGCGAAGGAATTGATCCAGAGGTTAAGGAAACAATCTTAAACGCGGCCAAACACTTTGAAAAATTGGGTGCTATCGTCGAAGAAGTCAGCCTTCCTCACTCTAAATACGGTGTTGCCGTTTATTACATCATCGCTTCATCAGAAGCTTCATCAAACTTGCAACGTTTTGACGGTATCCGTTACGGCTACCGCGCAGAAGATGCGACTAATCTTGATGAAATCTATGTAAACAGCCGTAGCCAAGGTTTTGGTGAAGAAGTGAAGCGCCGTATCATGCTGGGTACTTTCAGTCTTTCATCAGGTTACTACGATGCCTACTACAAGAAGGCTGGACAGGTCCGTACACTTATCATTCAAGATTTCGAAAAAGTCTTCGCGGATTACGATTTGATTTTGGGTCCAACTGCTCCAAGTGTTGCCTATGACTTGGATTCTCTCAACCATGACCCAGTTGCCATGTACTTAGCCGACCTATTGACCATACCTGTAAACTTGGCAGGACTGCCTGGAATTTCGATTCCTGCTGGATTCTCTCAAGATCTACCTGTCGGTCTGCAATTGATTGGTCCCAAGCACTCTGAGGAAACCATTTACCAAGCTGCTGCTGCCTTTGAAGCAACAACAGGCTACCACAAACAACAACCCGTGATTTTTGGAGGTGACAACTAATGAACTTTGAAACAGTCATTGGACTTGAAGTCCACGTAGAGCTCAACACCAATTCAAAAATCTTCTCACCTACTTCTGCCCACTTCGGAAATGATCAAAATGCCAACACTAACGTGATTGACTGGTCTTTCCCAGGAGTTCTGCCAGTTCTCAATAAAGGGGTTGTCGATGCCGGAATCAAGGCTGCTCTTGCCCTCAACATGGACATCCACAAAAAGATGCACTTTGACCGCAAGAACTACTTCTATCCTGATAACCCCAAAGCCTACCAAATTTCTCAATTTGATGAACCAATCGGATATAATGGCTGGATTGAAGTCGAACTAGAAGACGGTACGACCAAGAAAATCGGTATCGAACGTGCCCACCTAGAGGAAGACGCTGGTAAAAACACCCATGGTACAGATGGCTACTCTTATGTTGACCTCAACCGCCAAGGGGTTCCCTTGATTGAGATTGTATCTGAGGCAGATATGCGTTCTCCTGAAGAAGCCTATGCTTATCTGACAGCCCTCAAGGAAGTTATCCAGTACGCTGGCATTTCTGACGTTAAGATGGAGGAAGGTTCGATGCGTGTGGATGCCAACATCTCCCTTCGTCCTTATGGTCAAGAGAAATTCGGTACCAAGACTGAATTGAAGAACCTCAACTCCTTCTCAAACGTTCGTAAAGGTCTTGAATACGAAGTCCAACGCCAGGCTGAAATTCTTCGCTCAGGTGGTCAAATCCGCCAAGAAACACGCCGTTACGATGAAGCGAATAAAGCAACCATCCTCATGCGTGTCAAGGAAGGGGCTGCTGACTACCGCTACTTCCCAGAACCAGACCTACCCCTCTTTGAAATTTCTGACGAGTGGATTGAGGAAATGCGGACTGAGTTGCCAGAGTTTCCAAAAGAACGTCGTGCGCGTTATGTATCTGACCTTGGTTTATCAGACTACGATGCTAGTCAGTTGACTGCTAATAAAGTCACTTCTGACTTCTTTGAAAAAGCTGTTGCCCTAGGTGGTGATGCCAAACAAGTCTCTAACTGGCTCCAAGGGGAAGTCGCTCAGTTCTTGAATGCTGAAGGTAAAACACTGGAACAAATCGAATTGACACCAGAAAACTTGGTTGAAATGATTGCCATCATCGAAGACGGTACTATTTCATCTAAGATTGCCAAGAAAGTCTTTGTCCATCTAGCTAAAAATGGCGGTGGCGCGCGTGAATACGTGGAAAAAGCAGGTATGGTTCAAATTTCAGATCCAGCTATCTTGATCCCAATCATCCACCAAGTCTTTGCCGATAACGAAGCTGCTGTTGCCGACTTCAAGTCAGGCAAACGTAACGCCGACAAAGCCTTTACAGGATTCCTTATGAAGGCAACCAAAGGCCAAGCCAACCCACAAGTTGCCCTTAAACTACTTGCACAGGAATTGGCGAAGTTGAAAGAAAACTAGACAGAACAAAACCAGCCCTAAGGTTGGTTTTTTCTTGATAAATAGAAAGAAAACGTTTGCAACATTGCGTGTAAAGTTTCCAAACAAGAAAACTAAAAATCGCAACAATAAGGAGTTATTTATATGGCTACAATGAAGGCAGCTCGCTGGCATGCAGCGAAAGATGTTCGTATTCAAGAAATAGAAGTTCCTGAAGTACTTCCGCACCAAGTAAAAGTTGCAGTTAAGTTCACAGGAATTTGTGGTACTGACCTCCATGAATTTTTAGATGGACCTATCTTTATCCCAACAGATGAGCACGTCTATTCTGGTCAAAAAGCACCGGTAACACTGGGACATGAATTTTCTGGTGAAATCATAGAAGTCGGAAGCGATGTTACCCGTGTTAAAGTTGGTGATCGTGTTGCTGTGGAACCAATTCTAGCTAAAAATAACTTAGTTGGTGATTATAATTTGGATCCAAACCTTAATTTTGTCGGTTTGGCTGCAGACGGTGGATTTGCCAAATATTGTGTTTTAGACGGTGACTTAGTACATGTCATTCCAGATAGCTTGAGCTATGAGCAAGCTGCTCTTACTGAACCCGCTGCTGTTGCAGTCTATGCTGTTCGTCAATCTTCTTTGAAGGCTGGCGATACAGCTGTTGTCTTTGGTTTAGGCCCGATTGGTCTATTAATTGTAGAAGCTCTTCGTGCAGCTGGTGCTTCTAAGATTTATGCTGTTGAACTATCACCTGAACGTCAAGCAAAAGCTGAAGAGTTAGGAGCTATCGTTGTCCGTCCGGAAGAAGGTGAAACAGCTGTTGAAGCTATTTATCGTTTAACAAACGGTGGTGTAGATGTTTCTTATGAAGTAACGGGTGTGCCAGTAGTTTTAGGACAAGCCTTAGCTGCCGTACATAAAGCAGGTGAGTGCATGGTGGTCTCTATCTGGGAACGAGAAGCAAATATTAATCCGAATGAATTTGCAATCCAAGAAAAGACACTAAAAGGAATCATTGCTTATCGTCATATCTTCCCTAAAGTATTAGAATTGATGGAACAAGGCTACTTCTCCGCTGAAAAATTAGTTACTAAGAAAATTAAATTGGAAAATATCGTCGAAGAAGGCTTTATCGAATTAACTCAAGATAAGTCACAAATTAAAATTTTGGTAGAACCAGAATAAAAAATCAATCTTTTTAAGACAATACTAACAGGTCGGAGTAAACTTACTTCGGCCTTTTGAAATATAATACTCTTCGAAAATCTCTTCAAACCACGTCAGCGTCACATTACCGTATATATGGTTACTGACTTCGTCAGTTCTATCCACAACCTCAAAACAGTGTTTTGAGCAGCCTGCGGCTAGCTTCCTAGTTTGCTCTTTGATTTCCATTGAGTATGAGAAGAAATATAGTGGATACTCTTTAACATTAACCACTCCACCTGACTAGCCAATATTCTTTTTCGCTCCTACCAACTCCCAATAACTATTTTGGCTTTATTTCCAGAGTATTTTATGGTAAAATGAAGAGTAATAATATTTGTTAAAGAGGTAAAAACATGATTGAAGCAAGTAAATTAAAAGCTGGTATGACCTTTGAAACAGCTGACGGCAAATTGATTCGCGTTTTGGAAGCTAGTCACCACAAGCCAGGTAAAGGAAACACGATCATGCGTATGAAATTGCGTGATGTCCGTACTGGTTCTACATTTGACACAAGCTACCGTCCAGAGGAAAAATTTGAACAAGCTATTATCGAGACTGTCCCAGCTCAATACTTGTACAAAATGGATGACACAGCATACTTCATGAATACAGAAACTTACGACCAGTACGAAATCCCTGTAGTCAATGTTGAAAACGAATTGCTTTACATCCTTGAAAACTCTGATGTGAAAATCCAATTCTACGGAACTGAAGTGATCGGTGTCACCGTTCCTACTACTGTTGAGTTGACAGTTGCTGAAACTCAACCATCTATCAAAGGTGCTACTGTTACAGGTTCTGGTAAACCAGCAACGATGGAAACTGGACTTGTCGTAAACGTTCCAGACTTCATCGAAGCAGGACAAAAACTCGTTATCAACACTGCAGAAGGAACTTACGTTTCTCGTGCCTAATCTCTAGAAAGAGGTCATTCTATGGGAATTGAAGAACAACTTGGCGAAATCGTTATCGCCCCACGTGTACTTGAAAAAATCATTGCTATCGCTACTGCAAAGGTAGAGGGTGTTCACTCTTTTTCAAACAGATCAGTGTCTGATACCCTTTCAAAACTTTCACTCGGCCGTGGCGTTTATCTTAAAAACATGGACGAAGAACTCACAGCAGATATCTATCTCTACCTTGAGTACGGAGTAAAAGTTCCTAAGGTAGCGGTTGCTATCCAGAAAGCTGTCAAAGATGCCGTCCGTAATATGGCTGATGTAGAACTCGCTGCTATCAATATTCACGTTGCAGGTATCGTCCCAGATAAAACACCAAAACCAGAATTGAAAGATCTATTTGACGAGGACTTCCTCAATGACTAGTCCACTATTAGAATCTAGACTCCAACTCCGCAAATGCGCTTTTCAAGCTCTCATGAGCCTTGAGTTCGGTACGGATGTCGAAACTGCTTGTCGTTTCGCCTATACTCATGATCGTGAAGATACGGATGTACAACTTCCAGCCTTTTTGATAGACCTCGTTTCTGGTGTTCAAGCTAAAAAGGAAGAACTAGATAAGCAAATCACTCAGCATTTAAAAGTAGGTTGGACCATTGAACGCTTAACGCTCGTGGAGAGAAACCTCCTTCGCTTGGGAGTCTTTGAAATCACTTCATTTGACACTCCTCAGTTGGTTGCTGTTAATGAAGCTATCGAGCTTGCAAAGGACTTCTCCGATCAAAAATCTGCCCGTTTTATCAATGGACTGCTCAGCCAGTTTGTAGCAGAAGAACAATAAAAAGAAAAAGTGTTTGATAGATATCAAACACTTTTTTCTTTGCCTCCCACTATCTAAAAAAATGATAATAGATATAATTGTAAACAAAAATCCAGATAGGTTTTGCATGATTGAGAAAGTTAAAAAAACTATGGCAGAGAATCGTTAATCTCAGATTGTCGGTAAAACGATAAACAAGGGCAAAAAAGAAACCAATCAGACTATAATATAATAAACTAATTGGATCTCTGTGAGATAGTATCAAATGGCTAATCCCAAAGATGATAGCAGATAGGATAACATCCAAATAATACTTGGACTAGGGAAAGAAGGTATTCATAAAATACCCTCTATCAAGAGTCTCCTCAAAAACAGGACCGATGATTACAGGCAGGACAAAAGATAAGATAGTCGATAAAAAGGTTGGTTGTCCATTTGAAAGAACCACGGTAAAATACTCATCATGAATATTCCTATGATTAATCAAATGAGCATAGCGTGCCCAAAAATTACCGAGAATCTGATAAACCACATAAGTTGCAAATAAGTAGAAGACAAATGACCAGTTCCAGCTCTTTTTTTCAAAGATAAAGAGCATCTTTTTCTTTTTTAACCTCCAAATTAATAGAAGGAAACTTCCCACTAATACCATTGTTAAAATAAGAGAATAGACATCAGCTCCTAACCCTAAAATGATCGTCACATACAATCCAATTGTTTGTGGTAAATAGGTAGATAGTAAAATAATAAGCAAAAATATTCCAAATTGTCTTAGTTTCTTTGTGTTTCTCATCGTACTTTTTTGAAAGATTACCCTGCTCGGAAGCCGTACTTCCAAGCATCTATATAAGAATTAAATGCCCCTTGCCTCATATAGGGAGCAAATTCTCTATAATATAACCATCTACTATATCCATCTTCCCAAACAGCAAGACCACCTGAAGTTTGCTCCAAGTCCTCAGTTGAAAGAACTGTAAATGTATTTGTACCTGTCATTGCAAGTACCTTCTTAAAATATAGTGATTTGAAATAAGATGTGAACAACTCTATCAGGAAAGTCAAATTAATTTATAGAAATATTTTAGCAGCCAAGGTGTACTGTTATAGATTCAATACACTATAAATTTTTGTAAGCTTACATCTACAGTATACATCTTTTTTGTCTATTTTATAGCCCATCTCCTCAACTGTCAATTTTTCAACCTGAATTGCATTTTTCCATAAAAAATGAGACCTTTCTAGGCTCATTTAGTCATTCTTAGTATTTTCTAAATCGTTGATAGCGTTCTTCCAGCAACTCTTCTAGCGGTTTTTGTGAAAGTCTAGCCAGCTCCGTTTGGAGTTCTTTTTTGACACTCTTAATCAGTTCTTTACTAGAAAGTCCTACTTCAGAAATCACCTTATCCACCACGTCCATTTCTAACAGTTCATGCGAAGTGATTTTCATCAGTTCTGCTGCTTCCATGGCGCGAGTACCGTCCTTCCATAAAATGGAAGCAAAGCCTTCTGGACTGAGAATGGCATAGATAGAATTTTCCAGCATCCAGACACGGTCCGCGACAGCTAGAGCCAGAGCCCCGCCTGAACCACCTTCACCGATAATAATGGCGATAATAGGAACTTTCAGGTCACTCATTTCCATGAGATTGCGAGCGATAGCTTCCCCTTGACCACGTTCTTCTGCTCCGACACCAGGATAAGCACCTGCTGTATTAATAAAGGTCACAACTGGACGGCCAAATTTCTCAGCCTGTTTCATCAACCGCAGTGCCTTTCGGTAGCCTTCTGGATGTGGTTGGCCAAAATTCCGTTTGAGGTTGTCTTGCAAACTCTTGCCTTTTTGGATACCAACAACTGTTACAGCTTGGTCTCCAAGCCAACCAATACCACCAACAACTGCACCATCATCACGAAAAGAACGGTCACCATGTAATTG
>ERZ1023423.56-NODE-56-length-8768-cov-2.879950_pt1 | contig 8768 bp, 6 predicted proteins | sample MGYA00380513_ERZ1023423 | MGnify/ENA primary metagenome ERZ1023423 (study PRJEB33173, sample SAMEA4830333) | metagenome | study: EMG produced TPA metagenomics assembly of the PRJEB25223 data set...
AAGTAAATCCCTCTTCATTCAACTGTTGTGCTAAATGTTTTACATCACGTACAGTTCCCGTAAAAGAATGTAATAACAATACAGCTTGTTGACGATGTCCTTTTAAGTAGATTGATTGTGGTGATTTAACTTTCATTTTTACATTCACTCCTATTTATGTAGATGTTGATATAAAATAGACGCCCTGCACTCTCAAGACCGTCTAAAAAATGATATTTTTAAATTTTTCGTGCTACTTTCACTTACTTTTCTCCCCAAAAATTTAATAAAGGTGACACTAATATAAATAACGACACCCAAATAATAGCTAAACTTACGCCTCCTACAACGTCAGAAAAGTAGTGTGCATGAAAATACAGTCTACTTATTAAAACGCTAATCCAAAATACAATACTTAAAATTGTGATTATAAATTTAAAAGCACGCTGTCGGATTAACGGGATAATAATGATCATAATCATTAAAAAGAATAATGTATTAATATTAGAATGCCCACTAGGAAAAGACCATCCTGTATCAACAATTAAATGATTCTCGGGCCTTGACCTTTCAATCGTTTGCTTAATTAAATAATTAATCAATGCGCCACTAGTCATCGTTATGATTAGCCATATTGCTTGTGGAACCTTCTTGTAAAACATGAGTAGCACTGCAATAATGGTAGCCACAATTAAAATGGTCTTAACATCACCAAAGGTAGCGCAAAACGTCATTATATTGTTGATGAAACCATGTCCAAACACTCTATTGGGATCCCCAAATTGATTACTAAACCACTCTTGTACGCTAAGATCAACCATTCTCAACCACTGATTTTGCGCTAACACATGAGTAGAGATAAAGCTTAAAAGAATAATCATGCTTATTAAAATTGGAATTATCCCTTTTGCTATATTCATATATTTAAAATTCATATCAACACCTATTTCTTTAATATGGTTCACTTAAGTTATTATGTCTTCTTTTGAATATGTAATATGTCTTCTCACTTCAAACATATTCATTCTTTCTCATTTTACACTATATCAGTGTTTTATCATTAATTTTACTTAAAGAACATTTACTTGAATACTTTAAATGTCTACAAAATATCATACTCATTACATATACAATAATGTATAATGTGATTTAACATAAAATATAATTTTAATGAGGAGGCGACACATTGTTTACTAAAAAAATATTGATTTATATTGCGCTCCTTATTACCTTAATTCGTTTTTTTATTCCATTACATCCAGACTTTGATACGTTGTTAGTATGGTTGTTTATTCTTTACATAATTCCAATTATTTTATGTATCATTGGCTTTAAATCAGATAAACTCATCGCTACTATGATTATGATTCCAAATTTAATGGGTATAGGTTATCGTCTATTCATCTTCTTTAATGACTTTTTGCATTTAAAATAAAACAGCACTATCTATTAAAGATAGTACCGTTAAATAATTTATTACTCATGTAATGCTTTATCAAAACGATCTTCCAACTTAAAAATCATTACGCGTTCACCGGTAATAGTACTTAAATCACTATGAAAACTTTTCACATTAAGTCCAGTCAAATCTTTAATAATGCGACTCAAGTCCTCTTCACCAGACTCTACAAGTTCAGAACGTGTACGTTTAATATTTAAAAGCCCTTCGTTTTACACACGCGATATTCAGCAGGTGTCAAAATACCTTGTAAACTAACAATAACCATATCACGAAGAATATCTGTTTTTACAGACAAAGAACCTCTTCCTAAAAAATCTTTCTCCCATTGTGTAATGGCTTTACTAATTTCAGATTCATAAATACCTTTCGTCTTTTTCATAACTGGACGACTCCTATTTCTTGATTACTTATAGTTTAACATTAAACTGAAATAATCAAAAAACTTAATTTCTTCTAATGAATCTTTAATTGTTAATCTCACCGAGTATTTCCTACCAGTCTTTCCAACTATTATTTTCATCAATACTGGCAAGTCTTATCCATTGATGATCAACCTTTTGTCTAAAGTGATTATGATGTTTTAACAAACGTTGAATATATGCATCTGGCGCTTGAATAACAATTAAAAGCCTAATAGGTGCGTGATACGCCTCTTTGTCATTCATCATTACTGACTGCCATGGTAAGCCATACATTAAATCACTAGCATTTCCTTGCATGACACCTACACCACTTGTTACAGTTTGCGTTGTTTTACTACCGCTTCCATAATAGTGAGGTGCCACGGTTGAGGCGTAGTATTGTAAATTAATCCATTGTGCTACTAGTGCTGGCCCAGAAATAATTGTATTTAAAATCTCACCGTCTTCATCCTTTGTCCAATCATAATTATGAAGAAATGCCCGTCCCTCTAGATTACTATTTTGGGTGATTTGACGTTTCCCAATAATGAATTCAGCATTTCGTGCTAGACCCCATTCTGGACGAACTTCACTCCAATCGCTAGCGTGACGATGCGCTTCAGCATTAGGATTATGGTCAGTGTTATTTATATTTGGCAACGATGCCAAACGTTCTAAATTGGTTTTATAACATACTTTTGGCATCACATGCTTAAGTTCGTCAAAGGCATTTTGAGCTTCTGTAGTTAAAGGTGGAACATAAATATACTCTAACTCATCAACTGACGTTTGATGTTCAGCAGCTATAAACACTGTATGTCTTGGAATGTCGATTCCTTCCATCAATAATCCACGTCTAACATTTTCTTGATTACACATTACTGCTAATAATTTCGCATTGAACCCACTCGAGGCACCGCCGCAAGCCCCACACTCTAATGAAGCATGATAGGGATTATTATGTGATTCACTACCGTGTCCGCATAGAACAATAAGTGGTGCAAAATCATCTGTTAAGTCCATTAATTGTAATGCTTTTTTGGAAAATTGAATCTGTTCTTCTAAAGTAAAGCCGATTGGTAGTTTTGAATACGCATCTTGCTCACGCTGAATAGTTAATTTACCTGTTGGTTTACGTAGCCATTTTTGTGAGAATCGATGACCAATACGTTTTGCGCTTTTAGGGCAAATTGTGTTAGCTATAGTCGCAATACTTAAAAAAGGACCACTTAATTCTGGTAAAAGCAAACTTGGCAACACGTTGTTTTTCATTAATTTAAAGTTGTAAAACATAGATGTAAGTGTATGTTGTTGTTGATTATAAATTTTCATTTCATGTTGATCAGCATATTCTTTAATACGATATGCAGGTTCTACCATCACTGGTAAAGATGGATGTGCAAATTGTTCATCAAGTACTTCTTTTTGAATTGGCAGACCAAAGAACCCAGCAATCCCTATTGTTTCAAAAGGCCCTTCACTTTCTAAATGTCTTCTAAACGGTTCGGATCGTACATCAATACAAAACGCAAGTTGTACTTTTGCTTTTGCTTGATCAGTATCTTCGGTTGGAACACGATAAATTTCATCAACCAATCGACGTTCATGCGTTTCTTCCCATGCATCTAACCATAACTTTTTAAAATAAAACGGGCTGAATCGTGTCCCCAATTCAATGTATGCTTGTTGCTTTTTAGATGATAGATTTAACCACTGCTCAACATTCATTTGTATGTTAAATAGCAAATAACGTATTTGCTCTAACTTTTTTTGAAGATATATAGATTTTTTTAATAATGTTGTATGGTGGTCATTTAAAAGTACCATCTCAATTGATAGACGAATCGCAACATAGTCTGTTAATAAGTACGCATCATTACTTTGTGTCTGTGACCGATGATACATGATTCCTGCCCAACCTGGTAAAGATAATAAATGACTCTCAATATATGATTGTCGATGTTCTTCTTTTACTCCTAATTCTTGAAAGGCGTACTCTATTGCTTCGGTTGCTTGATTTGGCAAATGTGTTAAAGTAAGTCGTTGTTTTTTTGTGAATAATGGATCATGTTTAACTAAACGTTGCCAGGCATGATAGAATCCTTTTTCTCTTTTTGGCATAGTCCAACTTGATTGAAAGTCATCAACATATAATTTAGACCACTTAATCATATGAGCATTTAAAATATCAATAAGTCGTGTACCTTCCTTTGTGAAAACACTAGCACTTTGCGCTATCACATCTTCTTTTTTCTTATAATCCTTAAAATTAGTTTGTACCCATTTTTCCAGTTTCTCGTTATCTTTTGTATTAAAGTAACCTTCTTCAATCGTTTTTAAATTTTTCGCTCTTTGAATATATGTGTTGATATCACTGTCAGATAGTGACCTATTATTATAATGCGCACGATTTTCATCCAACCGTTCTTCAAATACTTTTAAATCTATTTCTTTATTACTAATCGCTCTGTGAATAGTAGACGCATTAGGATAAATGTCAATATCCCTCACACTTTTTAACCAACGTGCCACTTGATCAAACGAAGCATCTTCTAGCCCCTCCCACGGATTACGGGCAGCAAATGTTGAAATCGGTGATAAAGGTGTAATTACACGTTTAGCCTGATTGACTAATTCATTGATATCTGATTGAAGCATAATTCTATCCTCCTTTACTAAAATCGTTTTAAATATGATGGATGACTTTCTATAGATTGGGTTTTAGCCTCTCCTACTTTAATAAGCCACAAGTATAACTTCGCAAATGCCTTTGATTCTCTTCGCCGTGATACCCATATGCTTAACATACTGCCGAAAACTATAATAGCAATCGATAGAATAATACTTATGAGTGGTGGTGAAACAATATGAATATCAACGTTACTTAATGTCGTGAAGAAATAATGATGCGTAATAATATAAACAATTGCTACAACAATAATCATACATACTCCGATGACTCTTCCGATGAGTCCATGACTAAAAGCAACTAATTGATTCCATGACACCATTAACGACCAAGCTAATATAAGAGCGCTTAATACATCATATGCATGTCTATCACTATTCAACCAAAATATTATCGCTATAAGAATAGCTAGTAGACGACCAAATACAAGCCAGCCATATGATTTTTTAACAGATGGAGGCGTAGGAATGTTAAATCTTTTAACAACAGAACCCGATTGTAGAAATAATGTCGCTTTAAACACACCATGCAATATTAAATGTACTATCGCCGCAGAATATGCCCCAAGCGCACATTGTACTAACATAAAACCCATTTGACTTATCGTAGAACCTACAAGTTGTCTCTTGTAATCAACATGCACAAGACTGATTCCAGAACCCAACAATACTGAAATACTTGCAATAATTAATAACAGTGAAATGGCTATTTCGTCATTAAATACCGGAGAAAAGCGTGTAAGAATAACGCCACCAGCATTAACAATACCAGCGTGCATAACAGCTGAAACTGGCGTAGGCGCAGCTACAGATTCAATAAGCCAGCCTTGAAATGGAAATTGTGCCGCCGGAATAATCACAGCTAAAACAATAAGTAAATTGATACAGAGACGCATTCCATAATTGATTGCATTATCATCTGACATATTCGAATAAATATACCAATCTCCTGTAGCGATATACAATAAAATGACAGCAATCAATAACGACAACCATGCCAATATAAATGACCAAGCTGAAATTCTTGCTGCTTCCCTAGGCACCTTCCATAATTTGTTAACTTTAATGAGCCGTGTTAACACAAATAATGTTGCACCCCAAAACATGGTCATTAACCTTAAGTCTCCACTTAACCATGCCAATGAAGCAAATGCAGTAATTAATGTAAAAAACGGAAAATATTTACGGTAATGCATGTCGCCAATTAAATAACGCATAGAAAACTTTTGAATGATAAAGCCTAAAGTCAAAATAAATGTCATCATTAACCAAGTAAGATGATCAACTACAAAAGGTCCAACATTCGCCCTTTCACCGAAAAATATTAATCCACTTAATCCCGTAATGATAGGTAAAACAAGTAAATATATATGAAATTTAATATATTGAATGGGAACTCGATGATTCAAAAATATTAATCCACTCAGTATAGCAATGACAAGTGTAATAAAAAACATAAACAAAATTAACTCTGAACTTAACATTGCGTATCCTCCATCTCAAAAAATATCTAAAACAATAATAAAAAGCCTACAATAGCTAACCTTTCATATATGTCATAATGAAAGAATTTAAACTATTGTAGGCTTCAATTTAACTCAAGTGTTTCGCACTTTTATCCTCAATATGTATATAAATCTTACGGAGTATAAATAAATCGTACACTTTATTTAAATAAGCTGCCTATATCATTTTGTAGTAAAGTAAGAACTCTTTCCCCTTTATCAATCAAGGTTATTCAACCTAAAATTGCTAAAGCAAGACTTAGTTATTACCTTTTCGAATAATACTATTAATATATTTTAAATGAGCAAGAGTGTCAATGGTTACGCTTCTCAAAATAAGACTCAATTAATCATATAATAATGATTATTGAAAGCTTAATTACTCAAAGATCCTTTTGTAAAGCTTATGTAAACAGTATAAAGACAAAATAACACTTAGGAATAACTCACTGTTGAGTGAAAAACATGAATCATTCACTTAAGACATTGATATTTTAATTTAGGGACTATGCACATATTTAATTCAAATTCCAGTTACACTATAGATAACAAATTAGTAAGGGAGGTCATTTAAATGGCAGATGTAATCGCTAAAATTGTTGAAATTGTTAAAGGCTTAATTGATCAATTTACTCAAAAATAATATTTAAAAGTTACGTATTTTATAAGTTAGCTTTTGAATATTCAACAACCATCTCTAAATACATTTCCTTTTTGAAAGGAGGTCATGAACATGAGCATCGTATCAACTATCATCGAAGTCGTTAAAACTATCGTAGACATCGTTAAAAAATTCAAAAAATAGTCTACATTCTACATAACCACCATCTTTTACGATGGTGGTTTTTTTATGTCTATTTATTTTCAGCTGGTTTAAACTCCTTTAAACATCCAACATTTACTTCTCTTCATTATTGGATAACTTTTCAAAATAAACTATTGTAATGAATATATTTTTACTTATAATGGTATACACAGTATCACGTTTGTTGAAAAAACGATGACTATTGATTCATTTGATAAATAACGACATCGAAAGGAAGGACAAAATGAAGAAGTGTTCAATTTCCAGTTTATCATCAATTATTGTCACACTCATTAGCATTTTTATATGTTTTACAACCATGTTTACGAACATCTATAACAACACTGACTTTAACTTTTGGTATTTCCCAGGAGCAATTATCTTTGTTATCTCAATTATTATTAATATTATAGCAATGTTTAAAGGTAATAAGACGTTAAACATCATCCTATTTTTTATTAACTTTTTTGCCTTACTTATCTTTACCACACCATTTGCAATCGTTTAAATGTTATTTTCAACTGCAAAATAGTTAGGCACGACTCATATCACACCTTCGGCCATAGAAATTTTTTGCAACTAATAACTGATTTTGAAAATACGTCGATATTAATATTTTAGGATTCAATATTTAAGCGGGCAAGCGTCTCTGAATTCAGAGGCACTTACCTATTTTATTTTTCACGTGAAACAGCACAGTATATTCATTCATATTACATTTTCATTTAAAGTACTGAATCAAACAATTACATTCGTCGATCATAAGTCCATTGGTACGGACTATCTAGTAATCGCCAATCTTCATCAATCTCACTACTATGAATTAAGCATGCATCTAATTCCCGGGAAATTTTTTCTTGATCTAAATCCGTACCAATAATTACAAATTGCGTTTGACGATCTCCATATTCGATATCCCAATCTTCTACTACATCTTGACGTGCCTCCAAAATAGCTTGCTGTTGACTTTCACTCATTGTTGCAACCCAGTATGTAACGGGGTGAATATTACAAGATGAACCAGCCTGTGATAACAAACACGCTACATCATTATACTGCGCTAACCATACAATCCCTTTTGTTCTTACAATATTTTCTGGCATTTGTTCTAGCCATTGATGAAATCTTTTTGCATGAAATGGTAATCGTCTAGTATAAGCAAATGATGTAATCCCATACTCTTCTGTTTCCGGCGTATGTGTCGCATGTCCTCCAGCTGTTAATTCTTTGATCCATCCAGCTGATTCACTTGCCTTCTCAAAATCAAATAATTGCGTATTAAGTACATCTGATAATTCCACTTTAGCATTTACTGTTTTAATAATTTTAGCTTCGGGTTGCAATGCACGTAATACATTTTCTAATTTTTCTAGAGCTTCGTCGCTAATCAAATCGATTTTATTGATAATCATCACATCACAAAATTCTACTTGATCAATGAGTAAGTCAGCAATAGTACGCTCATCTTCATCATCAACACTTTCATCACGGTCTGCCAATAAATCTTCACTACGTATATCATTAACAAAGCGATTCGCATCTACAACCGTCACCATTGTATCTAATCGACATATAGAGGTTAAATCAATACCTAATTCTTCATCTATGTATGAGAACGTTTGAGCTACCGGCACAGGCTCAGATATCCCAGTTGATTCAATTACAATTTGATCGATTCCTCCTTTGTGAACTAAGCGCTCGACTTCTCGTAACAAATCGTCTCTTAAAGTACAACATATGCATCCATTAGAAAGTTCTACTAATTTCTCATCTGTTCTAGATAAGCCGCCACCTTGTGCTACTAAATCCTTATCAATATTAACTTCACTCATATCATTGACTATGACAGCAATGCGACGCCCTTCTCTATTTTTTAATATATGAGTAAGCAATGTCGTTTTGCCCGGCCCTAAATATCCACTTAATAC
>ERZ1023423.57-NODE-57-length-8537-cov-3.318911_pt1 | contig 8537 bp, 8 predicted proteins | sample MGYA00380513_ERZ1023423 | MGnify/ENA primary metagenome ERZ1023423 (study PRJEB33173, sample SAMEA4830333) | metagenome | study: EMG produced TPA metagenomics assembly of the PRJEB25223 data set...
GCCATGTTAGCCATGTCAGGTATTGAAGCGAGTTTTGTTCTTGCGAAGAATACACAAGGATTTATCTCTATCTCAGCTCGAAGTCGTAGTAAACTGAATGTACAACGGATTATGGAAGAGTTAGGCGGTGGAGGCCACTTTAATTTGGCAGCAGCTCAAATTAAAGATGTAACCTTGTCAGAAGCAGGTGAAAAACTGACAGAAATTGTATTAAATGAAATAAAGGAAAAGGAGAAAGAAGAATGAAAGTAATCTTTTTAGCAGATGTTAAAGGAAAAGGTAAAAAAGGCGAAATTAAGGAAGTACCAACAGGGTATGCGCAAAACTTTCTTATCAAAAAGAATCTAGCCAAAGAAGCGACTGCTCAAGCTGTAGGTGAACTTCGTGGTAAACAAAAATCGGAAGAAAAAGCTCACGCTGAGATGATTGCAGAAGGAAAAGCAATTAAAGCACAACTTGAAGCAGAAGAAACTGTTGTAGAATTTGTTGAAAAAGTTGGTCCAGATGGTCGTACCTTTGGTTCTATTACCAATAAGAAGATTGCAGAAGAATTGCAAAAGCAATTTGGAATTAAGATTGATAAACGTCATATTCAAGTACAAGCTCCGATTCGAGCGGTTGGTTTGATTGATGTGCCAGTGAAAATCTATCAAGATATCACAAGTGTAATCAATCTTCGTGTGAAAGAAGGATAAGTTTACACTTTCTTGACAAGATTGTAAAAGAAGGGAAGTCTGATGGCAGAAGTAGAAGAGTTACGAGTACAACCTCAAGATATCTTAGCTGAGCAATCCGTTTTAGGGGCTATCTTTATTGATGAGAGTAAACTTGTTTTTGTGCGAGAATACATTGAGTCTCGGGACTTTTTTAAGTATGCCCATCGTTTGATTTTCCAAGCCATGGTCGATTTATCCGATCGTGGTGATGCCATAGATGCAACAACGGTTCGTACTATCCTTGATAATCAAGGTGATTTACAGAATATTGGTGGCTTGTCTTACTTGGTTGAGATTGTTAATTCTGTGCCAACTTCTGCTAATGCGGAGTATTATGCTAAGATTGTTGCAGAAAAAGCAATGCTACGTCGTTTAATTGCCAAGTTGACAGAGTCTGTCAACCAAGCTTACGAAGCGTCACAACCAGCTGATGAAATTATTGCTCAGGCAGAAAAAGGGTTGATTGATGTCAGTGAAAATGCAAATCGAAGCGGGTTTAAGAACATTCGAGATGTGTTGAATCTCAACTTTGGAAATCTGGAAGCTCGCTCGCAACAAACGACCGATATTACAGGTATTGCGACAGGTTATCGTGATTTGGATCATATGACAACAGGACTTCATGAGGAGGAGTTGATTATCTTAGCAGCTCGTCCAGCAGTTGGTAAGACAGCATTTGCCTTGAATATCGCTCAGAATATTGGGACTAAGTTGGACAAAACGGTTGCTATTTTTTCACTCGAAATGGGTGCGGAAAGCTTGGTAGATCGTATGTTAGCTGCAGAAGGCTTAGTGGAGTCACATTCTATCCGTACAGGGCAATTGACAGATGAGGAGTGGCAAAAATATACTATTGCTCAGGGTAATCTAGCTAACGCCAGTATCTATATCGATGATACGCCAGGTATTCGGATTACAGAGATTCGTTCTCGTTCTCGTAAATTGGCTCAAGAAACTGGAAATCTTGGTTTGATTTTGATAGACTATTTGCAACTTATCACGGGAACTGGTCGAGAAAATCGTCAACAAGAAGTTTCTGAAATTTCTCGTCAGTTGAAAATACTAGCCAAGGAATTGAAGGTTCCAGTAATCGCTCTGAGTCAGCTTTCTCGTGGTGTAGAACAACGTCAGGACAAGAGACCGGTCTTGTCTGATATTCGTGAATCTGGGTCTATTGAGCAGGACGCTGATATCGTAGCTTTTCTCTATCGCGATGACTACTATGAACGTGGTGGTGAAGAAGAGGAGGGTATCCCAAATAATAAGGTGGAAGTTATTATCGAGAAAAACCGTAGTGGAGCTCGTGGAACAGTGGAATTGATTTTCCAAAAAGAATACAATAAATTTTCAAGTATCTCAAAGAGGGAGGCATAAGATGTCAGATGCATTTACAGATGTAGCCAAGATGAAAAAAATCAAAGAAGAAATCAAGGCACATGAGGGACAAGTCGTAGAAATGACTTTGGAGAATGGTCGTAAGCGCCAAAAAAATAGATTGGGTAAGCTAATTGAAGTTTATCCATCTCTATTTATTGTGGAGTTTGGGAATGTGGAAGGAGATAAACAAGTTAATGTTTACGTTGAATCCTTTACTTACTCAGATATTCTTACAGAAAAGAATTTGATTCATTATCTTGACTAAAGTGAGAAATTTTCTCACTTTTTCTTTTTTCTCCGAATAATTTAGGTGAAGGCAATCATCGCTTTATATTATTTTTCAAGGAGGAAGAATGAAAATTTTACCGTTTATAGCAAGAGGAACAAGTTATTACTTGAAGATGTCAGTTAAAAAGCTTGTTCCTTTTTTAGTAGTAGGATTGATGCTAGCAGCTGGTGATAGTGTCTATGCCTATTCCAGAGGAAATGGATCGATTGCGCGTGGGGATGATTATCCTGCTTATTATAAAAATGGGCGCCAGGAGATTGATCAGTGGCGCATGTATTCTCGTCAGTGTACTTCTTTTGTAGCCTTTCGTTTGAGTAATGTCAATGGTTTTGAAATTCCGGCAGCTTATGGAAATGCGAATGAATGGGGACATCGTGCTCGTCGGGAAGGTTATCGTGTAGATAATACACCGACGATTGGTTCCATTACTTGGTCTACTGCAGGAACTTATGGTCATGTTGCCTGGGTGTCAAATGTAATGGGAGATCAGATTGAGATTGAGGAATATAACTATGGTTATACAGAATCCTATAATAAACGAATTATAAAAGCAAACACGATGACAGGATTTATTCATTTTAAAGATTTGGATGGTGGCAGTGTTGGGAATAGTCAATCCTCAACTTCAACAGGCGGAACTCATTATTTTAAGACCAAGTCTGCTATCAAAACTGAACCCCTAGTTAGTGCAACTGTGATTGATTACTATTATCCTGGAGAGAAGGTTCATTATGATCAAATTCTCGAAAAAGACGGCTACAAGTGGTTGAGTTATACGGCTTATAACGGAAGTCGTCGCTATATACAGCTAGAGGGAGTGACTTCTTCACAAAATTATCAGAATCAATCAGGAAATATCTCTAGCTATGGATCCAATAATAGTTCAACTGTCGGTTGGAAGAAAATAAATGGTAGTTGGTATCATTTCAAATCAAATGGTTCTAAATCAACAGGATGGCTGAAAGACGGTTCTAGCTGGTATTATTTGAAATTATCTGGTGAAATGCAGACAGGATGGTTAAAGGAGAATGGCTCGTGGTATTATCTGGGTAGTTCAGGGGCAATGAAAACAGGCTGGTACCAGGTCTCTGGTAAGTGGTATTATTCTTACTCTTCAGGCGCCTTAGCTGTTAATACGACGGTGGATGGCTACAGAGTAAACAGTGATGGAGAACGAGTATAGAAAATTGGAGTAGGAGAAATTTCCTGCTCTTTTCTGTAAGCAGTTTCCTTGACATTTTTCTTATTTTGCGCTATCATATATACATATAATATATGGGAGTCTGTGTACAGTCTGAGAGGAAGTGTTAAACTTCGACCGCACCTGATCTGGGTAATGCCAGCGGAGGGAACGATACTTAGTCTAATTTTGCACCTTTTCCATGTATGGTAAAGGTTTTTCTTTTTTTAAAAAAGGAAAACGAGAAGAGGAGGTTCTTATGAAAGCAAGCATTGCCTTGCAAGTTTTACCCCTAGCACAGGGGATTGATCGGATAGCTGTTATTGATCAGGTCATTGCTTATCTGCAAACTCAAGAAGTGACGATGGTAGTGACACCATTTGAAACGGTCTTGGAAGGGGAGTTTGATGAGCTTATGCGCATTCTAAAAGAAGCGCTGGAAGTGGCAGGGCAGGAGGCAGACAATGTCTTTGCCAATGTCAAAATAAATGTAGGAGAGATTTTAAGTATTGATGAGAAACTTGAGAAGTATACTGAGACGCCACATTAGTCTATTGGGCTTTCTCGGAGTCTTGTCAATCTGGCAGTTAGCAGGTTTTCTTAAACTTCTCCCCAAGTTTATCCTGCCGACACCTCTTGAAATTCTCCAGCCCTTTGTTCGTGACAGAGAATTTCTCTGGCACCATAGCTGGGCGACCTTGAGAGTGGCTTTACTGGGGCTGATTTTGGGAGTTTTGATTGCCTGTCTTATGGCTGTGCTCATGGATAGTTTGACTTGGCTCAATGACCTGATTTACCCTATGATGGTGGTTATTCAGACCATTCCGACCATTGCCATAGCTCCTATCCTGGTCTTGTGGCTAGGTTATGGGATTTTGCCCAAGATTGTCTTGATTATCTTAACGACAACCTTTCCCATCATCGTTAGTATTTTGGACGGTTTTAGGCATTGCGACAAGGATATGCTGACCTTGTTTAGTCTGATGCGGGCCAAGCCTTGGCAAATCCTGTGGCATTTTAAAATCCCAGTTAGCCTGCCTTACTTTTATGCAGGTCTGAGGGTCAGTGTCTCCTACGCCTTTATCACAACTGTGGTATCTGAGTGGTTGGGAGGTTTTGAAGGTCTTGGTGTTTATATGATTCAGTCTAAAAAACTGTTTCAGTACGATACCATGTTTGCCATTATTATTCTGGTGTCGATTATCAGTCTTTTGGGTATGAAGCTGGTCGATATCAGTGAAAAATATGTGATTAAATGGAAACGTTCGTAGAATTAGAATGTTTCTGAAAAAGAAAAGAGGAAATCAAAATGAAGAAAACATGGAAAGTGTTTTTAACGCTTGTAACAGCTCTTGTAGCTGTTGTGCTTGTGGCCTGTGGTCAAGGAACTGCTTCTAAAGACAACAAAGAGGCAGAACTTAAGAAGGTTGACTTTATCCTAGACTGGACACCAAATACCAACCACACAGGGCTTTATGTTGCCAAGGAAAAAGGTTATTTCAAAGAAGCTGGAGTGGATGTTGATTTGAAATTGCCACCAGAAGAAAGTTCTTCTGACTTGGTTATCAACGGAAAGGCACCATTTGCAGTGTATTTCCAAGACTACATGGCTAAGAAATTGGAAAAAGGAGCAGGAATCACTGCCGTTGCAGCTATTGTTGAACACAATACATCAGGAATCATCTCTCGTAAATCTGATAATGTAAGCAGTCCAAAAGACTTGGTTGGTAAGAAATATGGGACATGGAATGACCCAACTGAACTTGCTATGTTGAAAACCTTGGTAGAATCTCAAGGTGGAGACTTTGAGAAGGTTGAAAAAGTACCAAATAACGACTCAAACTCAATCACACCGATTGCCAATGGCGTCTTTGATACTGCTTGGATTTACTACGGTTGGGATGGTATCCTTGCTAAATCTCAAGGTGTAGATGCTAACTTCATGTACTTGAAAGACTATGTCAAGGAGTTTGACTACTATTCACCAGTTATCATCGCAAACAACGACTATCTGAAAGATAACAAAGAAGAAGCTCGCAAAGTCATCCAAGCCATCAAAAAAGGCTACCAATATGCCATGGAACATCCAGAAGAAGCTGCAGATATTCTCATCAAGAATGCACCTGAACTCAAGGAAAAACGTGACTTTGTCATCGAATCTCAAAAATACTTGTCAAAAGAATACGCAAGCGACAAGGAAAAATGGGGTCAATTTGACGCAGCTCGCTGGAATGCTTTCTATAAATGGGATAAAGAAAATGGTATCCTTAAAGAAGACTTGACAGACAAAGGCTTCACCAACGAATTTGTGAAATAATGACAGAAATTAGACTAGAGCACGTCAGTTATGCCTATGGTCAGGAGAGGATTTTAGAGGATATCAACCTACAGGTGACTTCAGGCGAAGTGGTTTCCATCCTAGGCCCAAGTGGTGTTGGAAAGACCACCCTCTTTAATCTAATCGCTGGGATTTTAGAAGTTCAGTCAGGGAGAATTGTCCTTGATGGTGAAGAAAATCCCAAGGGGCGCGTGAGTTATATGTTGCAAAAGGATCTGCTCTTGGAGCACAAGACGGTGCTTGGAAATATCATTCTGCCCCTCTTGATTCAAAAGGTGGATAAGGCAGAAGCTATTTCCCGAGCGGATAAAATTCTTGCGACCTTCCAGCTGACAGCTGTAAGAGACAAGTATCCTCATGAACTTAGCGGTGGGATGCGCCAGCGTGTAGCCTTACTCCGGACCTACCTTTTTGGGCACAAGCTCTTTCTCTTAGATGAGGCCTTTAGCGCCTTGGATGAGATGACAAAGATGGAACTCCACGCTTGGTACCTTGAGATTCACAAGCAGTTGCAGCTAACAACCTTGATTATTACTCACAGTATCGAGGAGGCCCTCAATCTCAGTGACCGTATCTATATCTTGAAAAATCGCCCTGGGCAGATTGTTTCAGAAATTAAACTAGATTGGTCTGAAGATGAGGACAAGGAAGTCCAAAAGATTGCCTACAAACGTCAAATCTTGGCAGAATTAGGCTTAGATAAGTAGAAAAATAGGGAGTTGGTGAAGATTATCCTTTACCAGCGCCCTTTTTCTTTTAAAAATGAGAAAATTTCGGTATAATAGTCAAACAAGGTCAAGGTCTAAAGAGAGAGGTGGGTTTGTTATGAGATTTAAAAATACATCGGATCATATTGAGGCCTACATCAAGGCGATTTTAGATCAATCTGGTATCGTGGAGTTGCAACGGAGTCAGTTGGCAGATACCTTTCAGGTTGTTCCTAGTCAGATTAACTACGTGATCAAGACACGCTTTACGGAAAGTAGAGGCTACTTGGTTGAAAGTAAGCGTGGTGGCGGAGGCTACATTCGTATAGGACGGATTGAGTTTTCTAGTCATCATGAAATGCTCCGGGAGCTGCTTTACTCGATTGGTGAGCGAGTCAGTCAAGAAATTTATGAGGATATTCTCCAGCTTTTGGTTGAGCAGGAATTGATGACCAAGCAGGAGATGAATTTGCTAGAATCAGTAGCTTTGGATCGCGTTTTAGGAGAAGAAGCTCCAATTGTTCGAGCAAACATGCTACGTCAGGTCATACAAGAGGTAGATAGAAAAGGGAAGTAAGATGAACTATTCAAAAGCATTGAATGAATGTATCGAAAGTGCCTACATGGTTGCTGGACATTTTGGAGCTCGTTATCTAGAGTCGTGGCACTTGTTGATTGCCATGTCTAATCACAGTTATAGTGTAGCAGGGGCAACTTTAAATGATTATCCGTATGAGATGGACCGTTTAGAAGAGGTGGCTTTGGAACTGACTGAAACGGACTATAGCCAGGATGAAACCTTTACGGAATTGCCGTTCTCCCGTCGTTTGCAGGTCCTTTTTGACGAAGCAGAGTATGTAGCGTCAGTGGTCCATGCTAAGGTGCTAGGGACAGAGCACGTCCTCTATGCGATTTTGCATGATGGCAATGCCTTGGCGACTCGTATCTTGGAGAGGGCTGGTTTTTCTTATGAAGACAAGAAAGATCAGGTCAAGATTGCTGCTCTTCGTCGAAATTTAGAAGAACGGGCAGGCTGGACTCGTGAAGATCTCAAGGCTTTACGCCAACGCCATCGTACAGTAGCTGACAAGCAAAATTCTATGGCCAATATGATGGGCATGCCGCAGACTCCTAGTGGTGGTCTCGAGGACTATACGCATGATTTGACAGAGCAAGCGCGTTCTGGCAAGTTAGAACCAGTCATCGGTCGGGACAAGGAAATCTCACGTATGATTCAAATCTTAAGCCGGAAGACTAAGAACAACCCTGTCTTGGTTGGGGATGCTGGTGTCGGGAAAACAGCTCTGGCGCTTGGTCTTGCTCAGCGTATTGCTAGTGGTGACGTGCCTGCGGAAATGGCTAAGATGCGCGTGTTAGAACTTGATTTGATGAATGTCGTTGCAGGGACACGCTTCCGTGGTGACTTTGAAGAACGCATGAATAATATCATCAAGGATATTGAAGAAGATGGCCAATTCATCCTCTTTATCGATGAACTCCACACCATCATGGGTTCTGGTAGCGGGATTGATTCGACTCTGGATGCGGCCAATATCTTGAAACCAGCCTTGGCGCGTGGAACTTTGAGAACGGTTGGTGCCACCACTCAGGAAGAATATCAAAAACATATCGAAAAAGATGCGGCTCTTTCTCGTCGTTTCGCTAAAGTGACGATTGAAGAACCAAGTGTGGCAGATAGTATGACTATTTTACAAGGTTTGAAGGCGACTTATGAGAAACATCACCGTGTACAAATCACAGATGAAGCGGTTGAAACAGCGGTTAAGATGGCTCATCGTTATTTAACCAGTCGTCACTTGCCAGACTCTGCTATCGACCTCTTGGACGAAGCAGCAGCAACAGTGCAAAATAAGGCAAATCATGTAAAAGCAGACGATTCAGATTTGAGTCCAGCTGACAAGGCCCTGAT
>ERZ1023423.63-NODE-63-length-7741-cov-96.611501_pt1 | contig 7741 bp, 6 predicted proteins | sample MGYA00380513_ERZ1023423 | MGnify/ENA primary metagenome ERZ1023423 (study PRJEB33173, sample SAMEA4830333) | metagenome | study: EMG produced TPA metagenomics assembly of the PRJEB25223 data set...
GCCTTTGAATAAGTAATTTATCTCTTTGTGTAATAGATTTATTATAACATTTGGTTATGTTGCGATGTTGAGAATTTTGATGTTGGTGGTGGAAATTTTATATTCATGGAGATTGGGATAGGATTCATGAAACGCAAACCAAAACGGCTTAACGACGATATCGATTGATGCATCCTTTTTATAAGGTATGCGCATCAATTTACTTTTCATCGTTAAGCCGCTTCAATTATTTTTTATTATTCGTAATTATTTACTTTAAGTTAACTTCAATATCTTTAATTTGTTTGCTTTCTATGACTTCCCCCATATATTTAAATTTTAATTTAGACCTTAAATCAAGGTTATAAAAACTGCCATCTTTCAAGCTAATTTTGACCCTACCATCTTTTGAGATTGTTTTATAAAGTCCATATTTTTCGATTAGATGCTTTCTCAACTTAAAATCTAACTCTTTTAATGTTATTTTTTCTTTTTTAATATAATAAGGGTACCCTTTCACAAAAGCATCTTCACCTTTTTCATTTGTAACATTTAATATTGGGGCACTGACAACTCCAGATGTTTTATTCGTCTGTATTACACCACTAACAGTATAAAATATGTCATGCTTGTCTCTTTTTTCTTGAACAAAAAACACATCTAAGCCCTTATAACTACGGTGTTGAAATCTATTTTTATCATTTCCAAGCAGCAATACTTGAATCTTCATACCTCTATACTTAAAACGCAAGTTATTTTTACCATGCTTCAAAGCATTAATGTTTTTCAATTCCATAGTCTTTCCAGTGTAGTATCGGTATAATGCTTCCTTGTCATGTTTGTTTACTGACTCTTGATTTTGTTTTGCATGACTGGAATGAGCCTCTGTTGTTAAAGTCCCAGTTGTTAAAATTCCTAAAGCTAATGTTGCTTTTGCTAATGCTGTAAATTTCATATTTATTTGCTCCAATCTTAATATATTGGATTGTTTTCATTACGTAATTTGAATCATACATTTTTATTATAACGTGCATCGTTTCATACGATAATTAACCTCGATTTAAATATACTTGAATTATTCTTAATGAAAAACAAATATATTTTAATGTTCAGGTTAAATGACTTTCATTATTTCATTTAGTTGTTTTACTGGATTATCTTTTACTACAACTGATGATGTTACTCTGTTCTGCTCTTTGAATTACAAAAACAACTTAACAACAGTAATGTATTTAACATAGTTCCTTATATAAGGACACGGATGTCAATTCACATTTTGTCGTTAAGTCGCTTCTTAAGCTATTATGCTATTAACTCGAACTAATTTAAATTCACTTCAATGTTTTTAATTTTCTTACTGTCCATTACATCAAACATACGTTCAAAACTTAATTTTCCACTTAAATCAATTTCATGCTTCTTTTCGTCTTTCATATTGATAACAATTCTACCTTTATCTGCCGTTCCTTTGTACAATCTATATTTTTCAATTAATAGTTTTCTTATTTTAAAGTCCAGTTCCTTCACTGATACTTCTTCCTTTTGAATAAAAAACAACTCGTTTATCGAAAAGCCATTTTTAGCATCAACTTTTTTAACTTGTAGACTTGGATTACTTACAAATCCAAACACTGATCTCACATTTTTCTTTGTTATACCGCCAACGCTATATATGCCACCTTTTATATCTATTAATTCAGGTACTGCAAAGACATCAAGGCCATGTGTTTTTTCTTTATATTTATTTTTATCGTCACCAAGTAAAAATACTTTAAAAGCTTTATTTCGTTGTTTAAAGTTTAAAACGTTAGAGCCATAGTAATCTTCGCTTTTAACACTAATGTTTGTTGGTTCAAAACTTTCTTCAGAATAGTACTGATGTAGCATATTGATATAATATTTGCGCTGTGTCTCATCAAGTTCTACTTTCGCGTGACCAGTTTGACCTTCTGCTGTAAACACACCTGTAGTTAATATTCCTAATGCTAATGTTGCTTTTGCTAATGCAGTAAATTTCATATTTATTTGCTCCAATCTTGATATATTGGATTGTTATTATTACGTAATTTGAACTATCTGTCTTTATTATAAGGTGCATCAAAACAGACTGACATTAACACTCATTTAAATAAACTTGAATCATTATTAATGAAAATCAAACGTATTTTAACATTCGTATTAACTGATTTTTAATAGCAACATAAATATTTTTTTGGTGAATCATTGTTCTTTCCGATTAGTTATAAATCTTAAGCTATTCGTTATAAAATGTACAAAAAAGCAGCTTAATAACGTAGTCAATGTTCGATATGTTTTTATTATAAAAACACGTATCAATATCATTAAACATAGGGTTATTAAACCGCTTCTTAAGCTTTTATTCTATATATCATTGATTATTTCAAATTCACTTCGATGTTCTTAATTTGTTTACTACTAATGACATCTGCCATACGCTCGAAATCTAATTTATCACTTAAATCAATTTCATACTTATTTTCATCTTTCATATTAATAACAATTCTACCTTTATCAGCTGACCCTTCATACAGTTTGTATTTTTTAATCAACAGTTTTCTTATTTTAAAATCAAGTTCCTTCAATGATACTTCTTCCTTTTGAATAAAGAAAAATTCATCAATCGAAAAACCGCCTTTATCGTCTATTTTTTTAACTAGTAAGTTCGGCGTTCTTAGAGACTCAAATATTGATTTTACGTTTTTCTTTGTTACACCACTAACACTAAATATTCTGCCATCTAAATCTACTAATTCTGGTACCGCAAAGACATCGAGGCCATGCGTTTTTTCTTTATATTTATTTTCATCTTTCCCCAATAAAAACACTTGGAACTTTTGATTTTGTTGGTTAAAAAGCAAAACGTTAGAGTCATAATAACTTTGACTTTGGCCACTAACATTTGTTAACTCATAACTAGGTCCTGAATAGTATTGATGTACCTTGTTTGTATCATATAAACGGTTCATTTTTTCATACTTTCCTTTTGCATTAACCGATTGATTTTCTGTTATCATTACACTTGTTGTTAATATTCCTAATACAAATATCGCTTTAGCTATCGCTGTAAATTTCATATTCATATGCTCCAATCTTCATATATTGGATTGCTTTTATTACGTAATTTGAATAATACACATTTATTATAAAGGGCATTGAGACAGACTGAAATTAACACTCGTTTAATTAAAATTAAATCATGGTTAATGAAGAACTAATTAATATTCAATGGACATCACTTTCAGGAGTAATTTGAATTTTTATTATGCTCATACCCTGCGTTATAAAACATAAAAACAGCCTAACGACACTGTTGATTTAGATACGCCCCTTTTTGGAGGGTGTACGTATTTATTCAACATTTCATCGTTAAGCTGCTTCAAATTTATTACTTTAGAGTCATTGATTACTTACTTTAAATTTGTTTCAAAGTCACTTCAATCTTATTAATATCCTTACTATTCAACACATCACCCATGCGCTCGAATTGCAATTTATCACCTAAATCAATTACTTCCTTTTTCCCGTCGTTCAAGATGATAGTGATTTTACCGTATTTAGACGTGCCTTGATATAAACCGTATTTTTCAACTAATTGCTTTCTAATTTTGAAATCAAGTTCTTTCAGTGAAACTTCTTCTTTATTAATTAAAAATGAGTCATTTGTAGCGTCTAAATTTCCTCCGTCCAATTTATTAACTAATAAATGTATATTAGTTTCAGAAGATTGGTTATTTTTCTTCGTTACGCCACCAACAGTAGATAATCTACCGTTTGGATCAATTAATTCTTTTACCACAAAGACATCTTTGCCTTCAATGCCTTCTTTATATTCTTCTTTATCTTTTCCTAATAAGAATAATTGGTGATTTTGACCCTTTTGGTTAAAGCGTACAACGTTAGAACCGTTATAATTTTCAACCTTACCACTAATATTACTGAATTCAAAACTTTCTGATGAGTAGTATCGATATAAGTCTTTAATATCATATAAATGTTGTACTCTCTCTTGCTTTTCTTTTGCTTGAACTGCTTGGCCTTCTGATGTAATCACACCAGTAGTTAATAAGCCTAATGCCAATGTTGCTTTAGCTAACGTTTTTAATTTCATAGTACTATTCTCCCAATCTATTTATAAATTTTGTCTTAATATATTTTTATATGATTAATTCAATTACGTAATACGAACAATCTACTATCATTATATAAGCGAGATACTGCGCTATGAATTAACCTCTTTTTAACTATTTTTGAACCAACGTTAAGTTAGTTAATGAAATCCTAACAGTATTAATTATTTTTTATAACACAATGCTAATTTTTTAACTATTCACACTTTCCCTCAATTTAATTATGTTTTCCAAATTGTTTCATGTCACGAAAAGGACAACGCGCGACTATAGGTATCAACCGTTTTTCCAAAAATTTGATCATAAACCCGCTCCTTTTTTCATCTCTCCAACACAAAAAAGAAGCTAAGCAACTTATGTTGCCTAACTCCTCTATACTATCCATATTTTACATTATCCATATTTCATTAAATTATCTAATGCTGGCTTCTATTTTTTCAATATTTCTACCGTCAATGACGTCACTCATGCGATTTGTTTGTAATTTTTTATTAAGTTCAAACGTATAATAGCCACCATCTTTCATTATCACTTTTATCTTACTATCTTTAGGAAACTTTTTATACAGATCAAAATTTTGAATTAAATACTGTCTCAATTTAAAGTCGAGTTCTTTAAGTGAAACCTCTTCTTTATAAATGTAGTGTCTTTTAACATGCGTATAAACACCTGCGTCTACTTCTTTTTTAATAACGAATTTAGGTGCGTTTAAGTAATCATAGTAAGCACCTTGATTTTTCTTAGTGACACCACCATATGAAAACACTGTGCCGTTGCGATTTTCTGCTTCTTTAACTACAAATATATCTAAACCTGGATTTTTACGTGTTTTAAGTCTTTCTATATCTTTACCAAAAATTTGTATTCTAGTGAACTTTTGATGTTTATCAAAGATAAGGTAATGCTTGCCACCTTTGCTATAACGATAACCAGTAACATTTTTAAGTTCCTTACTTGCGCCACTATAGTAATCTCTTAAGTCAAAGATATCTTTTGTCACATTTTCATATTTTGCTTCATGTTCACTCGCATTTACAGTTTGATGCGTTGATGTTATTGTTCCTGTTGCTAAAATACCTAATGCTAAACTTGCTTTCGCAATTGCTGTCATTTTCATAGTTGTTTGCTCCATTCGTAATTATTAGATTTGTTCGCTTCCGTCTATTGAATCATACAGCTTTATTATAGTTGGCGTATTTGACCTTTCACATTAAACCATTTTTAATAATCATTGAATCATTATTAAGGAAATTAAGGAATCTATAATGTTCGTTAAATAAAACTGATCCCGTTGTGCTTCACACCCGATAGATAGGGATTTACAGATGAATTCAGGACTTTCCCACGTCATATTTGGACTCATCGAAAATTCGGGTTCTCAAATCATCGAACATAACAAAAGAAGCTAAGCAACATGTAGGCCGTTGTCACTTAACTTCTTGTTTTTCCGATGACAGCTTCTATTTAGAGAATGTCATGATTATTTTATATTCACTTCAATGTTATCAATATTAGTGCCATCTATGACATCTGCCATGCGATTTTCTTGTAGTTTTTTGTGTAATTCAAACGTGTACTTTCCACCGTTTTTCATTTTAATAACAATTTTACCTGAACCAACGTTACCGTACAGATTATGATTTTCAACAAGTTGTTTTCTCAATTTAAAATCAAGTTCTTTCAAGGAAATCTGTTCTTTAGTAATCTTGAATTCTGAAACATCATGAGAGATTGTACCTTTATTATCTTCCTTAGTAATTCTTACTCCTGCTTTGTGATCAACTTTTTTACTATTACTCTTTGTGATACCACCGACAGAATATTTTTCGAGATTGTAATTATTTTCTTCTAAAACGACAAATACATCGACATTCCTATGTACTCCTTCACCATATTTTTTATCATCTTTACCAACTAAAGCAATTTTATATATGAAATAATCTGGAACAACATTCATAAATCTTATTGTCGTCCATTTTTTTAAAATAATACCAATCTCATTTTTAAATTCTAAACTTGGTTTCGTATAATACGCTCTTAAATCTTTAAATTTAGGATTTATTTCTGTTGGTACTTGTTTTGTGGTTGGCGATTGTGGTGTTTCCACTTTAGTTGAAGACGGTGTTGTCGCGTTCGGTGTTTGTTGCGGTGCTTCCACTTTAGTTGAAGATGGTGTTGTCGCATTTGCTGCTTGTTGCGGTTTTTCCACTTTAGTTGAAGATGGTGTTGTCGCATTTGTTGCTTGTTGCGGTGCTTCCACTTTAGTTGAAGATGGTGTTGTCGCATTTGTTGCTTGTTGCGGTGTTTCCACTTTAGTTGAAGACGGTGTTGTCGCGTTTGGTGTTTGTTTTGGTGCTTCCACTTTAGTTGAAGATGGTGTTGTCGCGTTTGCGGCCTGTTGCGGTGTTTCCACTTTAGTTGAAGATGGTGTTGTCGCACTTGCTGCTTGCGTTGTCGTTGTGATTACACCTGTTGTTAAAAGCCCTAGTGCTAAACTTGTTTTAGCAATCGTTGTTATTTTCATAGTTGTATGCTCCATTCGTAATTATTAGATTTGTTCGATTACTTTCATTGAATCATACAGCTTTATTATAGATGGCGTATTGCTCCATTCACATTAAACCTTGTTTAACTATATTTGAATCATCGTTAAGTAAATTAAGAAATCCATAATGTTCGTTAAATAAAAATGATTTTGATGTGATTCAACACTTGGCACATTTGAGGTTTCGTCACTTTTAAGACATAGAAATGCCACTTTTACCAACAAATGAATATTCGTCTTTTTACATCATTGCGCATAATAAAAGAAGCTAAGTAACATGTAAACCATTGTCACTTAACTTCTTGTTTTACCGATGTCAGCTGCTATTTAGAGAACGTCATGATTATTTTATATTCACTTCAATTTTATCAATATTTGTACCTTCTATGACATCTGCCATACGATGCTCTTGCAGTCTTTTGTGTAATTCAAACGTATACTTACCACCGTTTTTCATTTTAATAACGATTGTTCCTGAACCCATGTTACCGTAAAGATCATGTTTTTCAATAAGTTGTTTTCTCAATTTAAAATCAAGCTCTTTCAAGGAAATCTCTTCCTTAGTAATCATGTATTCTGAAACATCACGTGAAATCATACCTTGATTATCTTTTTTAGTAACGCTTAATTCTGCTTTGTGATCAACTTTTTTACTATTAGTCTTCGTGATGCCACCGACAGAATATTTTTTCAATTGATATTTATTGTCTTCTAAAACGATAAATACATCGATATTATCGTAAGGTCCATCTTTATATTTTTTCTCATCTTTTCCAACTAAAGCTATTTTATAGATGAACCTATTTGGAATAACATTCATAAACCTAACCGTCGTCCATGGTTTGAGCATAAATCCAAACTGCTTTTCAAATTCAAAACTCGGTTTCGTATAATACGCTCTTAAATCTTCATATTTAGGAGTTATATCTGTTTGTGATTGTTTTATGGTTGGAGATTGTGGTGTGTCTGATTTAGTAGATTGCATTGGTTGTGGCGCGTTTGTTGATGGAGGTATTGTCACTTTAGTTTGCTGCGTGTTTGTTGATGGAGGTGTTGTCACTTTAGTTTG
>ERZ1023423.69-NODE-69-length-6884-cov-2.628350_pt1 | contig 6884 bp, 5 predicted proteins | sample MGYA00380513_ERZ1023423 | MGnify/ENA primary metagenome ERZ1023423 (study PRJEB33173, sample SAMEA4830333) | metagenome | study: EMG produced TPA metagenomics assembly of the PRJEB25223 data set...
CCAATCATGCAAAGCTTGGCTTGGGGAGTCTTGATTTTCCCGTCTATGAGTGTTATCCGAGGATTTTTCCAAGGGATGAATAACCTCAAACCCTATGCCATGAGCCAAATTGCTGAGCAGGTCATTCGTGTTATCTGGATGCTCCTAGCAACCTTTATCATTATGAAGCTCGGTTCAGGAGATTATCTAGCAGCCGTTACCCAATCAACCTTTGCTGCCTTTGTCGGTATGGTAGCCAGTTTTGCAGTCTTGATTTATTTCCTTGTCCAAGAAGGTTCACTCAAAAGAGTCTTTGAAACAGGAGATAAGATTAACAGTAAGCGTCTCTTGGTTGATACCATTAAGGAAGCCATTCCTTTTATCCTGACAGGGTCTGCCATCCAGCTCTTCCAGATTTTGGATCAGCTGACCTTTATCAATAGTATGAGCTGGTTTACCAACTACAGCAATGAGGACTTGGTTGTCATGTTTTCTTATTTCTCAGCCAATCCTAATAAAATCACGATGATTTTGATTTCTGTAGGGGTTTCGATTGGGAGTGTTGGTTTGCCACTTTTGACGGAAAACTATGTCAAGGGGGACTTGAAAGCAGCTTCTCGTCTCGTTCAGGACAGTCTCACCCTACTCTTTATGTTCTTGCTACCAGCAACGGTTGGAGTGGTTATGGTAGGAGAACCTCTTTATACGGTCTTCTATGGTAAGCCAGATAGTTTGGCTCTGGGCTTATTTGTCTTTTCAGTTTTGCAGTCTATTATTTTAGGCTTGTACATGGTCTTGTCTCCAATGCTTCAGGCCATGTTCCGCAACCGCAAGGCCGTTCTCTATTTTATCTATGGTTCTATTGCCAAGCTAGTCTTGCAACTACCTACCATCGCCCTCTTCCACAGTTATGGTCCTTTGATTTCAACAACCATTGCTCTCATCATTCCTAACGTCTTGATGTATCGGGATATTTGTAAAGTAACTGGTGTCAAGCGCAAGGTGATTTTGAAGCGAACCATTTTAATCAGTTTGCTGACCCTAGTCATGTTTCTGTTAATAGGAACCATCCAGTGGCTGTTAGGATTTTTCTTTTTATTTATTGGACGTTTGTGGAGCTTCTTTTATGTAGCTCTTGTCGGTGCCATGGGGGGTGGACTTTATATGGTTATGAGTCTGCGTACCTATTTATTAGATAAGGTAATAGGAAAAGCCCAAGCAGATCGCCTGCGAGCAAAATTTAAGCTTTCGTAAGGTAGCATTTATAAATAAAAGGAATAAGTCGAACAATCTTTTAGGAGAACTTGAAGCTTATTCCTTTTTTAGCGTAAAAATAGCTAAAATTATATTTCAAAAATAGAAAATGAGGATTTTTTCGATTTTTGGAAAAAATCATTGACTAAACAAACTAAACGTTGTATAATAAAACAAATATTTAAAGCAGGAGGTTCTGGAAATGAAAAAGTCTAAGAGCAAATATCTAACCTTGGCAGGTCTTGTCCTGGGTACAGGAGTTTTATTGAGCGCGTGTGGAAATTCTAGCACGGCGTCAAAAACATACAACTATGTTTATTCAAGTGATCCATCTAGCTTGAACTATCTAGCAGAAAACCGCGCAGCAACATCCGATATTGTTGCAAATTTGGTAGACGGGTTATTAGAAAATGACCAATATGGGAATATTATTCCATCATTAGCAGAGGATTGGACTGTTTCTCAGGACGGTTTGACCTATACCTACAAACTTCGTAAGGATGCCAAGTGGTTTACTTCTGAGGGAGAAGAATATGCGCCTGTAACTGCCCAGGATTTTGTGACAGGTTTGCAATATGCAGCTGATAAAAAATCAGAAGCCTTGTATCTAGTGCAGGACTCTGTTGCTGGTTTGGATGACTATATCACTGGTAAAACAAGCGACTTTTCAACTGTCGGTGTCAAGGCACTTGATGACCAAACGGTTCAATATACTTTGGTTAAACCAGAACTTTACTGGAATTCAAAAACACTTGCAACGATACTTTTTCCTGTTAATGCAGATTTCCTGAAATCAAAAGGGGATGATTTTGGGAAGGCGGATCCATCTAGTATTTTGTACAATGGACCTTTCTTGATGAAAGCACTTGTCTCAAAATCTGCTATTGAATATAAGAAAAACCCTAATTATTGGGATGCTAAGAATGTCTTTGTAGACGATGTGAAATTGACCTACTATGATGGTAGCGACCAAGAATCACTGGAACGTAATTTTACAGCTGGTGCTTATACTACGGCTCGTCTTTTTCCTAACAGCTCCAGCTATGAAGGGATTAAAGAAAAATACAAAAACAATATCATCTATAGTATGCAAAATTCAACTTCATATTTCTTTAATTTTAACCTAGATAGGAAGTCTTACAATTATACTTCTAAAACAAGTGACATTGAAAAGAAATCGACCCAGGAAGCAGTTCTCAATAAAAACTTCCGTCAGGCTATCAATTTTGCTTTTGACAGAACATCTTATGGGGCTCAGTCTGAAGGGAAAGAAGGTGCAACAAAGATTTTGCGTAACCTAGTGGTTCCTCCAAACTTTGTCAGTATCAAGGGAAAAGACTTTGGTGAAGTTGTAGCCTCTAAGATGGTCAACTATGGTAAGGAATGGCAAGGTATCAACTTTGCGGATGGTTAAGACCCTTACTACAATCCTGAGAAAGCCAAGGCTAAGTTTGCGGAAGCTAAGAAATAACTCGAAGCAAAGGGTGTTCAATGCCCAATCCACTTGGATAAGACTGTGGAAGTAACAGATAAAGTAGGCATACAAGGAGTTAGTTCTATCAAACAATCAATTGAATCTGTTTTAGGTTCTGATAATGTAGTGATTGACATTCAGCAATTAACATCAGATGAGTTTGACAGTTCAGGCTACTTTGCTCAAACAGCTGCTCAGAAAGACTATGATTTATATCATGGCGGTTGGGGACCTGATTATCAAGACCCGTCAACCTATCTCGATATTTTTAATACTAATAGTGGAGGATTTCTGCAAAATCTTGGACTAGAGCCTGGAGAAGCCAATGACAAGGCTAAGGCAGTTGGACTGGATGTCTATACTCAAATGTTGGAAGAAGCTAATAAAGAGCAAGATCCAGCCAAACGTTATGAGAAATATGCTGATATTCAAGCTTGGTTGATTGATAGTTCTTTAGTTCTTCCAAGTGTTTCGCGTGGGGGAACACCATCATTGAGAAGAACCGTACCATTTGCTGCTGCCTATGGTTTAACCGGTACAAAAGGGGTTGAATCATATAAATACCTCAAAGTACAAGATAAGATTGTCACAACAGACGAATATGCAAAAGCCAGAGAAAAATGGTTGAAAGAAAAAGAAGAATCCAATAAAAAAGCCCAAGAAGAATTGGCAAAACATGTCAAATAAAATCTAATTGTAGATAAGTTTGTGTAAGAAGTCTTTGTGCTTAAAAACGCATAATATCAGGTATATAAAATCCTAGATGTTATGCGTTTTGTTATAGGAAGATTTATTAGATTTTATCCTCAAATTGAGTTATTCCCGACTTTATCCGTTGAAATATTATAAGGAGTATCTATGAAATTAAAATTATTAAGAGTAGATACTAAGGTGATTATGGGGAGTTTCTTACTTGTTCTGTCTAGTCTACTTGCTTTGTTGCTTCCCCTTATCTTAAAGGGTTTAATAGATGGGAGTTCTATTGAAAATATAGGTTCCAAAGTATTTCAATCGTTTTTGATTTTTATTGGTCAAGCCTTGTTTTCTTCTATTGGTTACTATCTGTTTAGTCAATCGGGTGAAAAAAAGATAGCAAAAATCAGGAAAAAAGTGATAGAGGGGTTGATTTATGCAGAGAAATCCTTCTTTGATAAGAGCCAAAGTGGGGAGTTGACTTCTGCCATTGTCAATGACACGAGTGTCATTCGTGAGTTTTTAATTACGACTTTCCCAAATATTATTCTGAGTTTAGTTATGGTACTTGGTTCCATTGTAGTCTTATTTAGTCTTGATTGGAATCTTTCTCTACTTTTATTCATCACTCTTCCTTGTATGATGTTTATTATCTTGCCCCTTTCCAATATCAGTGAAAAGTATAGTCGTCGTTTACAGGAGGAAATCGGATTTTTAACAGGGCAATTGACTGAAAAGATTCAAGAACATGAATTAATTAAGACTAACCAAGCAGAGAAAAGTGTACAGGATGTTTTGGATAATTGTATTGAAAGGGTACAAAACAATTCACTGAAATCAGATAGGGTTACTTCTTTTGAGACCCCGTTTGCTCTCTTATTTATCTTTGCGACTATAGCTGTGATGCTAACCTATGGGGGTTATCGGGTCAGCGCAGGATATATATCTGTGGGAACCTTGGTTTCGTTTTTGATTTACCTCTTTCAATTACTTAATCCTATTAGTAATATAGCTAATTTTGTAACTGTTTATTCTAGGAGCAAGGGATCTTCAGTTGCACTGGAGAACTTGCTTGCAGTTCCTAAAGAAAAATTTGAGGGAGGAAAATCGGTATCAGGATAAGGGTTGAATTTTAACCATGTCTATTTTGGTTATGATGAAAATCGACCTGTCTTAAAGGATATTACTTGTTCAATTTTCAAGGGGCAAAAAAATGCTTTTGTTGGACCATCTGGATCAGGAAAATCAACGATTGTGCGTTTGTTAGAGCGGTTTTATAAACCGCTTTCAGGAGATATTCTAATGGAGCAATCAAGTATATATGATTTTAACTTAAAAGAATGGAGAAGTAAAATCGCTTGGGTTTCACAAAATAATGCAGTCTTATCTGGCAGTATTCGTGACAATCTTTGTCTCGGTTTGAATCGCTTAGTAACTGATGATGAATTGATGAAAGTGCTAGACTTAGTATCACTAGGTGATGAGATTCGCTCCATGAAAGAGGGACTAGATACTGAAGTTGGTGAACGCGGACGATTCTTGTCAGGGGGGCAAAGCCAAAGACTTCAAATAGCTAGAGCCTACTTAAAAGATGCTGAAATTCTTATATTTGATGAAGCCACTGCTAATCTTGATGCGGATTCTGAGTATGCGATTATCAGTAGCCTCTATTCTGTATTAAAGGAGAAGACGGTTGTGATTATAGCGCATCGTTTGTCAACGGTAAAAGATGTGGATTGTATTTTCTTCTTAGAGGAGGGGAAAATCACTGGCTCAGGAACTCATAAGGAACTACTGGAAAATCATGAGCGTTATGCTCGTTTTGTGCAGGAGCAAATGATAGAGTGAAGTGTCTTTTGAGATTCACCATTTTATAGTCTATTAAAGGGAGCAGGAAAAACTCCCTTTTTATATAGTTTGAAACTATAACTAGCTCTTGAAAAGAAGAAAATGAGTTGATGAAAATAAGTGGTACAATAGTTACTATAGATTTGGAGGTATTGTATGAGCAAGGAATTACACATTAACACAATTTTGGCCCAGGCGGGTATTAAGTCAGATGAAGCGACAGGTGCATTGGTGACACCGCTTCATTTTTCAACGACCTATCAGCATCCAGAGTTTGGTCGATCTACTGGGTTTGACTATACGCGCACTAAAAATCCAACTCGTAGTAAGGCTGAGGAAGTCTTGGCGACTATTGAGTCAGCAGACTATGCCTTAGCGACTAGCTCAGGGATGTCAGCTATTGTACTGGCCTTTAGCGGCTTTCCAGTAGGAAGTAAGGTCTTGGCAGTGCGTGATCTTTACGGCGGTTCTTTTCGCTGGTTTAACCAAGTGGAGCAGGAAGGTCGTTTCCATTTTACCTATGCCAATACAGAAGAAGAGTTGATTGCCGAGTTAGAAAAGGATGTGGATGTTCTCTATATCGAAACCCCAACCAATCCCTTGATGTTGGAATTTGATATCGAAAAACTAGCAAAATTGGCTCATGCTAAGGGTGCCAAAGTGGTGGTGGACAATACCTTCTATAGCCCTATCTACCAACGTCCGATTGAAGATGGAGCAGATATCGTTCTCCATTCAGCAACCAAGTATCTAGCAGGCCACAATGATGTCTTGGCTGGAGTGGTTGTGACCAATAGTTTAGAACTATACGAGAAGCTTTTTTACAATCTCAATACAACAGGGGCAGTCTTGTCTCCATTTGACAGCTACCAGTTGCTTCGTGGTCTCAAGACCTTGTCTCTTCGTATGGAGCGCTCAACAGCTAACGCCCAAGAAGTGGTTGCCTTTTTGAAGGATTCTCCAGCAGTTAAGGAAGTTCTCTACACTGGTCGTGGAGGCATGATTTCCTTTAAAGTAGCCGATGAAACACGCATTCCTCATATTTTGAACAGTCTCAAGGTCTTCTCTTTTGCGGAAAGTTTGGGTGGAGTGGAAAGTCTTATTACTTATCCAACGACTCAAACTCATGCTGATATTCCAGCAGAAGTACGCCATTCTTATGGTTTGACAGATGACCTTTTGCGTTTGTCTATTGGGATTGAGGATGCTAGAGATTTGATTGCAGATTTGCGCCAAGCCTTAGAAGGATAAGACAAAGATGGGAAAATATGATTTTACAAGCCTGCCCAACCGTTTAGGGCACCATACCTATAAATGGAAAGAAACAGAAACGGATAGTGAAGTTCTACCAGCTTGGATAGCGGATATGGACTTTGTGGTCTTGCCTGAAATCCGCCAAGCCGTGCAAACTTACGCAGACCAACTGGTTTATGGTTATACCTATGCCAGTGAAGACTTAATTAAGGAAGTTCAAAAGTGGGAAGCTACACAATACGGTTACAACTTTGACAAAGAGGCTCTTGTCTTTATCGAGGGTGTGGTACCAGCCATCTCAACAGCTATTCAAACCTTTACAAAAGAAGGCGAGGCGGTTTTAATTAACACGCCTGTCTACCCACCCTTTGCTCGCAGTGTC